>JAESFM010000155.1_pt1 | contig 22828 bp, 22 predicted proteins | sample 9266171 | NCBI WGS metagenome assembly JAESFM01 (sample SAMN14505069, study PRJNA617099) | algae metagenome | isolation source: Hassallia sp. WJT32-NPBG1 and co-occurring heterotrophs from well developed... | place: USA: Mojave Desert, Joshua Tree National Park, California | collected 2006-06-22
CCGAACGCGCGATGCGCTGTGGGACACCATCGGCCAACTGCTCGACGCCTTCAGCCCCAACGAGTGCCAGAACTACCTTGCCAACTCAGGCTGCGCGTTCGACTAAACCTGAAATGCTCTAGCCAGGCGGTCTGGCTGTATTTTCGTTTTCCGCTCAGCCTTCGGATGGTCGAAGACATGCTGGCAGCACGTGGCATCGTGGTCAGCTATGAAACCGTGCGGCAATGGGCGCTCAAATTCGGCCAGGAGTTCGCCAATCAGATCTGGCGGCGGCTGCCCCGCGCCGGCGACAAATGGCATCTTGATGAGGTCGTCATCAAGATTGCCGGGGTGAAGCATTGGCTCTGGCGTGCTGTGGATCAGACCGGGATGGTGCTCGACGTGCTGGTCCAAAACCGACGCGACAAGCGTGCCGCCAAGCGCCTGCTGCGCAAGCTGCTGAAGCGGCAGTGCCGGGCGCCCCGCGTCATGATCACTGACAAACTCCCGAGCTACGGAGCGGCCAAGCGGGAGGTGATGCCCGGTGTCGAGCACCGCCAGCACAAAGGCCTGAACAATAGGGCCGAGAATTCACACCAGCTAACGCGGCGAAGAGAGCGACAGATGAAACGCTTCAAGTCAGCGCGGCAGGCACAGCGTTTTCTCTCTGCCCACGATCAGATCGCCAACCTCTTCCATCTCCACCGCGACCACGTCACTGCCAGTGAGTATCGCGCTGCAAGGCTGCGTGCGTTCGAAGTGTGGGCCGATATCAGCGGGGCCGCTGCGGCAGCTTGACTGTCGACTGGTGACCGCCGTGACCGGCCAGCTTGCTCGCCCGAAGGCCAGCAACTTGACGGTGCCGAGCAGGGTGCCGATCAGCGCACGGTCGCGCAGACCGATCAGCGTGTCGGTCTCGATGGCGTCGATCAGCGCCTTGGCGTCCTCGCGCGGCAGCACCGGCGTCTTGCCGCGGGAGACCACGTGCTTCGGCCCGCGCACCGACGAGGCGGGATTGTGCGGCACCACCTGGCCGACGACGAACCAGTCGAACAGCATGCGCACCGCCGCCAGCTGCTGCTTGACGCTGGGCGCGGCCAGCGGGGCAGGGGCCTCGCCGGGACTCCGGGATACGCCCACCTGCAGCAGCTGCTCGACGTAAGCCGCGACATGCACCGGCTCGATCGCGGGCAGGCTCAGGCCGCGCTGCTCGCACCAGCCGAGGAAGTCGGTCGCGGCGCGCGCATAGGCGCGGCGCGTATTGGGATTGCGGATGTTGGCGGCGAAAAACTCGATATAGCGCTTGGCGGCGCGCTCGCCTTCCTGAGCCACCAGCAGCGGCACCACCAACTCGCCATACGGCAGGGCAGGGAGGTGCGGGGAGGAGGAGACGAGCACGCCGCTCATGCTGCCTCCCGGCCGAGGACGGTGAGGCCGCAGGCCGAAGCGGCGGCACGCAGCGCTTTGTCCAGCGACGCGAGCGGTAAGCTCAGGCGCAACGCGAGCTCGAGGTAGCTGGCATCGTACACGGTGAGGCCCTGCGCCTCTGCCAGGCTCAACGTCTGGCCCCAGGCCTGCGCCGCGGTCTCGGGATCGATCTGCACCGGCAGGCCGGCCAGGGTCGCCAGGGCCTGACGCCGCTCGGCGGGCGTGATGCGTTGTCGCTTCTCGGCCACCAGGAGCACATTGCCGGTTTCCAGCGGCCACAGGCCCGGCGCGGCCGCACCATCGGCGGCAATCTCGTCCAGCAGCTGCTCGGTGGCGTGGTCGCCTTCGCCGGGCAGCACCCAGGCGAGCGCGACTGAACTATCGAGGACGCAGCGCGTCACCGGCGGCCTTCATCGCGGAAGGCCTTCAGCTCGTCCCAGGAGAGCGAGGCGCCGCGCGCGGCGATGGAGCGGCGCAGCGCGCGCACCCCGTCGACCGCCCGCGCGATCTCGGCCTGGCGGCGACTGACCTCCGGCACCAGCCGCGCGATGGCACGGCCATGGCGGGTGATGACGATGGTTTCACCGCGCTCGACCTGATCCAGCAACCGCGGCAGGTGCGTCTTGGCTTCCGAGGCCTGAACCTCGCGCATATCCGATCCACTTTGACTAGTCATATCAACCAGTCTAAACTTTCCGCAACGGAAGTCAACCCCAGCGTGATCCTATCCGATAACGTCCTTTATCAGATGCGGTGCTAAACGGGAGATCCTGAAAGGCAGTCGGCCTTCAATGTGGCTGAAGCGCATCGCATTTGCATTTATGTCACGGTACCTGCGCCGCTGATCTACCGCACGGTTCGGGCAAGCTCGTCCATCTCCTTGCGCCCCGCTTCGGAGAGTTTGGCAAAGGTCTCAGCGCGCTCGCTCGGGCAGGTGCTCGCCTCCACACTTCGCTCCGTCAGCGGCGCACGCGAGGGATCCAGGCGGCATCGATACATGTGCCGGTGCGCCGCGTCCGTGAGCAGGCCCCGGCTCAGCGCCACCTCGATTCGTAGCGCGGCGTAGAGCTGCGCTAGCATGCAGACCAAATCTCTGCGTTCATCCTCGGTGAGCGTCCTTGTGGGATCGGCCAGCAGGCGCGCTTGCGCTTGATATAAACCCAGAAACACGATGAACTCGACCGAGGCGAGCCGGGCCATGCGCTCGGAGTTAGCGTTCACCAACAGCAGTACCGGCCAACCCGCCGCCACCGTCTCGCGCCGCGTCTCGGCACGCTCCTCGCCGCTGCCAAACGGCGGGAAGCGCGTCACCAGACGCACATGCGTCTCGACCGCGGCGGCCATGCGGTCCAGCGCCTTGATGGCATCGCGCGATCCTCGGCCTGTTTCTGCCAATCGGTCAGCAGCGTCGCCAGCACCACGCCGAGGAAGGTTGCCAGCAGCGTTGCCATGGTCTGTGCGGCGAAGCTATGCGAGTTCGCCCATCGGCGGACCACACCAAACGTCAGCGGTGCCGCGACGAGCGCGATCAAGCCGACACCCGCGAGCGCCGCGACAATCCACAGAACCGTTTCGCCCGACATCTACGTCCTCGCTTATAGGTCAGAACTGCCGCTGCGATGGAAAGACTGGCGACCGATTACTGACGGGTTATCCCCCTCGCACCAGCAGCCAGAGCCACACGGCAGCGAAGATGAGCTGGGTTACGGTGCAGGCTATCAAGGACAGGCGCAGCAGGCCCTGCGGGTAGCCAGCATCGTCTTTTGGAGCTGCTGGAACCATGCCGATCAGAGCTTCTCGCAACGAGAGGCTGCGCACGAACGCATCCTTCGTCCACGAGAGCACGGCCAGCGCCAGCCCAGCACCGACCACGTCGATGAGCGCGAACGCGCCTGAAACGATCTCGTCGGGGACGACCGGACCGGAAGCCGCGGGTGGTCGTGACGCCTGGTTGTAGAACACCAGCGCTGCGACGTTCAGGGCGAGGAATGCAGCGTATCACTTCAGGTACTCGCCAACAACGAACTTCAACCAGTCGCGGGCCTCGTCGAGGAGGCCTTGCATGACCTTGAGCGTCGCATCATCCGCCATCGTGCTGCCCCTCGCCTCCACGCCACAGCGCACCGTCAAATCACGCCCCCGCACGGTGCCGGCTGGAGAAAGCACCGACCATGCCGAGCCATGCCTGGCCGTGCATCCGCCCGTGGCCGCTTTCCCCCGATGCCAGCCAGCTCGCCGCTATGCGGTCAACCAAAAAAGGCGGTGCGGCGGCTCCTATTCTCGTGGACCGCGCGGCGAGCGGCCGACTGATCGGGGCGCGTCCTCACGGGACGGAAACGCACCACAAGGAGGTCATCATGAATGCGTCCTCACCGATACTCTCGCCCGCCTGGGCTTCACTGCCGAACCCAGCCGCTACCACGGGCTGCACAGCGTCTATGACGCCGACGGCACGCTGATCGGCACCTTCGACAGCTACGGCTGCTGGCAGTAACTGCAGCAGCGCGGATTGATCGGGGAAGCGGCTTAACGGCCCCTTTCCCTGTCGGCCGCGAGCGCGGAATATCGACGCGTCCCGCTGCCGCCCTTCAGCGCATCAGCCGCCAGACGAACACGGCGACGGTCATGCCGCCGAGCACGAGTGCGAAGATGTAGCTGGAGGTGCCCAGCCTCGTGCGCTTTTGCGCGCGAGCCTGCTTCATGAAGTGCTCCCAGCCAAGATTTTCACGGGGGTAGCGCAGCTCGATCTCCCGCAGGTACTCGGCAATCAGCTCGATCTGCCGGCCGAACGCCCAGCCCCGCACGGCCGCCAGCAGCGGGAAGGCAATGGGGAGCGCCCAGGCCCATACCGGCACGCTATAGGGGTTCCCTTTATCGTCCTGGCGATCCAGCGTGATCAGGAACGAGTACACGGCGGCGGTGGCGAGCACGGCATAGGTCTCGAGCTTTCGCAGCTCGGCGAAGTAGCCGTCGATTTCTCTGCGCAGGGCGTCGTACTCGCGCAGCGCCAACTCGTCCGGCTTGGTTTCCATGATGCTGTTCCCCCCAGCGGAGCATGCAGCGATCCTGGCTGTCGGTTCAACAATGCGGCGTGGCGGGCGTCCCCTTCGGGGTGGGCTCTACTCGCGCCGCTCACCGAGCCGGGCGTCTCGGCCCTGCGAGTGACGACTCCTGACGCAGGCATGTGCGCCGCCGACACGGCGATCGTGTGAGGGCTGCGCCCTCTCGCGCAAGACGACCTGCTACGCAGGCCGCGGGCGCGGTGTCCCCCAAAATCGCTGCGCGATTACCGGGTGATCCCCCTCCACGCCCTCCGGCCTTGCGCGATTCACCCCCGCTCATTGGCGCGGGCCTAGCCAGATAACGGTTCGCTCTTCGGAACCACTAGGAGGAAGTCAATGCCTGCCACTACTGAACGAGAAGACCTTCGCACCCGCATCACCCATCAGATCATCGAGCAGCTGGAGCGCGGCGTGTGCCCCTGGATGAAGCCATGGAGCACCGAGCATCTGGTCGGCCGTGTCAGCCGCCCGCTGCGCGCCGGCGGCCAGCCGTATCGCGGTATCAACGTGCTGCTGCTGTGGGTGGCGGCCAAGATGAAGGGCTACGCCGCACCGATCTGGATGACCTATCGTCAGGCCGCCGAGCTGGACGGGCAGGTGCGCAAGGGCGAGAGGGCCTCGCCCGTCACTTACGCCGACAGCATCACCCGGCAGGAGGTGGCGGAAGACGGCAGCGAACAAAAGCACGAGATCTGGTTCCTCAATCAATACAGCGTCTTCAATGTCGAGCAGATCGACGGGCTGCCCGCCCACTTCTACGTGCCGGCCGCCACCGTGCTGTACCCCATGGCGCGCATTGCGCGCGCCGATGCGTTCTTTGCCGCAGCGGGGATGCGCTGGCAGGAAGGCGGCAGCGTCGCCGCCTACAACGTTACGGCCGACCTGGTGCGCATGCCGCCCTTCGAGAGCTTCCGCGATCCGAAAGTTTCTATGCGACGCTCGCGCATGAGGCCTGCCACTGGACGCGCCACCCGTCCCGCCTGAGTCGCCATGTCGGCCGCAAGCGCTAAGGGGACGAAGGCTATGCGATGGAGGAGCTGGTGGCCGAGCTCGGCAGCGCGTTCGTGTGCGTCGATCTAGTACTACTGTGTCATATAGTATGCAGCTGAATGGGGCGATGACAGCATGGACATCGCGGCAGTGTGCGGGCGAGTTGGCGGGTGATGCGAACACGCATGGTGGCGATGGAGTTGGCGACGTGCCGCTCAGGCCGGATTGGCAGCTCCCCGCGGGCGGTAGGCTGCGGGAACGGCAGGCGCTTGGATGAGTGGGGTGCCTGGTTCGGCTGAGGGGGGGAATGCTGCCCTCTCGGCGACCAGAAAGCCGTAGGCGGCGATGCAGAGGCTGGCGTGATGGTGGAAGCCGCGCCAGCCACGTCCCTCATAGTGGCCAAGGCCGATTTCCTGCTTCAGCTCCTGGTAGTCCCGCTCGACCCGCCAGCGTTGCATGGCATGGCGGACCAGCGCGGTGCGGCTGATATGGGCGGGCAGGGTCGAGAGCCAGAACTTGCTGGGCTCGGCGTCTCCAGGCGGCCATTCGATCAGGCACCATTCCTCGGGCCGTGCCGTGGCGGCCTTATAGTCGCGGTGGGCGGGGCGAACCCGCACGGCGGCGAAGCGGGAGGCGAGCGTTGCATTGGTGCCCTCGCGCCAGGTCACCCGGCGCCAAGCCTCCTTGGGCAGCCCCGCGGCGAGGTCCTTGGCGGAGACGGGCTTGTGTTCGGCGCTGCGGCTGACACGCGTGGGCGGCCGCCCTCTGCCGCTCCACGGTTTGACCGGCAGCGGCGCCTGGCCGGGTGGCCAGAGGCTGGCGGAGGACTGGATGCCGACGACATAGGTTAGGCCGAGGGCGGTGATGCCGTCGCGGAAGGTGGTATCCACCCCGTAGCCGGCATCGGCCAGAACCACGCCGGGTGGGATGCCATCGGCCTGGGCAGTGCGGATCTGCTCGAGCGCGATCTGCGGCTTGGTGGCAAAGCGCAGGTCCTCGGGCACGCCGGCCTTGGCGCGGCGGTCGGCGTCCTCGGCCCAGGTCTGCGGCAGGTAAAGCCGCCAGGCGACCGGTAGGCTGGCATGGTCGTTGGCGACCGAGAGGCTGACGGCAACCTGGCAGTTCTCCTGCTTGCCGAGCTGGCCGCAGTACTGCCGCGCGACGCCGACGGAGTGCTGGCCTTTCTTGGGAAAGGCAGTGTCGTCGACGATCCAGGCCTGGGTCGGGCCATGCTGCTCGATCAGCGGCAGCACCAGGGACCGGACCACGCCAAGCACGGCCGCGTCGGACCAGTCGGCCTTGGCGATCAGGTGGTGCAGCGACTGATGGGCGGCCTGGACCCGTCCGGGCTCGACCCGGGCAGCCATCGGCTCGATGCTCTTGCGGTCGCCCGGCAGCAGCAGGCCGGCGCGGTAGCGCCGGGCCGGGGCAATGCGGTCGGCATGGCCCAGGGCGCCGCCAAGCGCCTCGACATAGCGTTCAAACCGCGATTCACTGTCGTTCGGTGAGGATGAGGGAGCCACGCACCGCCTCCACGCGCGAGAGCTACACCCATACAAAGGCGACCCACATCAGACAAGTTTTAGTGACACAGTAGTACTAGTGTTCTGACTCCAACGCTTGTTTCCCGCGGCGGACCTTCTCGAGAATGTCGCTGGGCTTAGCGGTCCAGACGAACGGCTTGGGATGGTCGTTGTGTTCGGCGAGGTAGCTGTGAATGGCGACCTCCAGATCGACGACGCTCTTGAACACGCCGCGTCGGATCCGCTTGCGGGTGATCTCGGCAAAGAAGCGCTCGACCAGATTGAGCCAGGACGACGAGGTCGGGGTGAAATGCAGATGGAAGCGCGGATGCTGCGCCAGCCACGCCTTCACGGCCGGATGCTTGTGCGTGGCGTAGTTGTCGACCACCAGGTGCAAGTCGAGGTCGGCAGGCGTGCTCTCGTCGATCACGCCCAGGAAGCGGATGAACTCCTGATGCCGGTGCCGCTTGGCACAGCGGCCGATGACGGTGCCGTCGAGCACGTTCAGGGCGGCGAACAAGGTCGTGGTGCCGTGGCGCTTGTAGTCATGCGTCAGGGTGCCCGCACGGCCCCGCTTCAGCGGCAGCCCCGGCTGTGTACGGTCGAGGGCCTAAATCTGGCTCGTCTCATCCACCGCCAGCACCAGCGCCCGATCAGGCGGGTCCATGTACAATCCGACGATGTCGACCAGCTTCTCGGCAAAGGCCGGATCGTTGGACAGCTTGAACTGGCGCACCAGGTGCGGCTTCAGCCCGTGCGCCTGCCAGATCTTCTGCACCGAGCTCACCGCGATGCCGACCGCCCGGGCCATCGCCCGCGCCGTCCAGTGGGTCGCATCAGGCGGCCGCTCCGTCGTGGTCTTGGTGACCACCTGCTGGACCACCGAGGCCGCCAGCGGCTTGCGGCCGGGCGGCCGTGTCTTGTCACGCAACAGACCAGCAACGCCCTCGGCCGCGAACCGGGCCTGCCAGCGCCAGACCGTCGGCTTCGACTGCCCAGTCCGGCGCGTGACCTCCATGGTGCCGACACCCTCACCACTGAGCAACACGATCTGGGCTCGCCACACATGCTTCTGTGGCGTGTTCCGGTCCGCCACCAGCCGCTCCAGCCGCCCCCGATCCTCAGGTGAAAGCTGGATCTCTACTCCGGTCCTCATCAGCACCGGATCGCACATCACGACCGGACTGGGAATCCTCTGTGTCGGTCAGAACACTAGGGCTTTCCCTCGAGCCACGCGAGGATCATGCCACCTACCTGGCCAGCTAGCTGGCCGTGCTGAAGGCGGACAAGCGCGCCCTGTTCGTGGCCGCTGCGCACTTCGGCGGCATCAGCGCGCAAATTGAATGGCTGCACAGGCCCAAACGGATGCAACATGCTCCCGTACCGCCTCGGGCATCCGAGGAATGTCCGCTTAGAGCCTTGCACCATACCCGCCAGCCTTCGCGCATGAAGTGGGCTAGCATTGACGTGCGAGACAGGAGGGCGTGGTGATGTCCTCGACTGCTGCCACCATTCCTGCCCGAGCGGCCAGCAGCACGCCCGAATCGCTGCTGGCCGAGGCGCTAGCCCGCCTGCCGATGCGGGAACAGTTCGGCCTCTACCGCGATGCCGCGCTGGACCACCCGGTGAGGCGGCCCTTCCTCTTCCTCGAACCCGGCGCGGCGGACGACACCGCGGCTCCCCCGCTCGCCCCGTGGCTGGCCGCGCACCAGGAGGCGCTCACCCTCCATCTTCTCCGCTACGATGCGCTGCTCCCGGTCGAGATCGCCATGTTGCGGGAGCACGATCTGATTGGCCCGCCGCCGCCACTGGTGCCGATCGAGGTGACGATGGCATTCGGGCCTGAGGACGCGGAGGCTCCCGGCCTCGCCCTCGACCAGGCGGCCGTCGCGCTCGCCGTGCTACAGATGTTCGAGGCTACGTACTCGGAAGCCTTCGCCTGGCTCGGTGCGTCGCCGACGCGGCCGACCGTCAGGCTCGGCCATGGGTCGCTCCAGGCCGTGCTCCAGAACAGCGCCGGCGCGCTCGGCCTCGCCATCATGCTGGACGCATTGAGCGGGGGCGCGCTACTGCCGCTGACCGCGCCGATTTACGCCAAGGTCGCGATCGGCGCCGGGCTTATGCTGCCACCCATGCTCTCGGGGACCGTGCAGACCGCGAAGGGTATCGTCGAGACCATCAAAATTGCCAGGGAGGCCAAGGAGATCGAGGCGCGGCAGCAGGAGACGCTGGGGCGGGCCCGCAAGGTCGCGGCAGAGGCTGAAGAGATCGAGCGGAGCCTGCAATCGAAGCTCGAGGTCTTGCAGACGACCAAGGCCAAGCTGGAGGCGGAGCGGGAGGAGACGGCCGCGCGCGGGGCGAAGGCGCAGGCGGAAGCCGAGGCGACGCGGGCCAAGCTCGGCACCGAGATCCAGTTGGCGCGGAAGCAGCTCGCCAAGCTGGAGGCCGAGGCCGCGGAAATCGCGACCCGGACCGCCGCGCTCCAGACGGGAGCCACCGGCGGCGGCACGGGCGTGGCCGCCGGCCCCGCCGCGATGACCGCCGACGAGGCGGCGGCGATCAGCGCGCCGGCGAGGCTGCTCAACGTGAACGACCTCAGGGCGATCGCGCAGCGCTTCCAGACCGAGCCGACGGTCGTGGCTTACGCGGTGAACGTGGGAGCGGCAGCCCTCGCAACGTCGGAAACCCTCGGCGTTCGACTCTCCGCCAAGGCCCGGCCAGGCGCGCCAAGGCGGGAGCGCGGCGGCCGCCACTAGCGGGCGTTACATGTAGGGGCCCAAGATCATCAACGGGCCAAGCCGAGATCGTCGGCATTCCCGGCCCGCGGTATTCTGAGACTGTCCTCCGCGCCCAGCTCGCACTAAATGAAATCGAACCCGCTTTGGATGAAACTAGCCTGAGATCATCCGTCCCTGCCCACAGTGTGTGAGACGGTTAGACCGGCAGTCCGGCGGCCATCATCTGGTCGGTCAATTCACGTGCCCGGGCCGCCTCCAGGGTGCCCTGCAGTAGCTGCCTGATCTCGCCCGACTTGGCGCCCACCAAGTCCGCGACGGCGTGCGTATCGTAGCCGTTCCGCACCAGCCGGGGCTCCAGATCGTCCATATGCCGCGACAAAACAGCCTCGACTACTTCGCCCGTGACGGGCTTCTCACCAACCCGGAACGCCTCCTCGAGCGCCAGCATCAGGTGCTGTTCGATTTGCAGCGGCGTGCGCAAACGCTTAGCCAGCAGCGCGACGGCGGCGTCCTCGATTACCTTCGCCGTGTCGGCACCAGGCTCTATGCATTGTCGCAGCAACCAATCAATGTATTCCCGTTGGTGGCCTTCGACGCCTTCGTAGGCGAACACGGTCGAGCGGAAGCCGACCTCCTCCATGGTAGGGCGGCGCAGGTCATTGCGCAGCTTTGGGTGGCCGACCAGCACGACGGACAATGAGCCGTTACCATCCGCAACCACCTCCACCAGCCTTTTCAACCCGACCTGGGTTTTGGGGTGAAGGTCATGCGCCTCGTCCACGAACAACGCGACCGGCTTGCGCCCCTGGCGGACCAGCCCCTGTAGCGCGCGCTCGCGCTTCTCGCCGTTACCTGAGACGGTTCTGTTGCATGTTCTTCTATCAAAACAGAATTTGGCAATTCGATTGCTCGGACGCCCCGCTTTGGGGCATCTAGTTGCGCGCCCTCGCCAAGGAGCTTGGCCGATAATTTCAGGCGCTTCTCAAGTCAGAAAACTTTGCAACAGATCCGGTCTGCGGGTGGTGGAAACGAGATGGCCTGACAGTCGACCGGCGTTCTGGAAACCTGTTACAAAAGTTGGCGTTCGACGCCGTTGTTGTTATGAGGACCGGGACGCGCGGATCTCCATCTTGGCGAGGGCTATGCCCTGAGACCGGATACGTTGGCGTAGACTGATCAGACTGGGTCGTGAAATCGCTTGTGGACGGGGCGGGCCATACGTTTTTGTAAGCGCTGTTGCGATGGACGACCCTCCGGCCGAGCGTTGATCGGATCGCGCGCGGGTAGGAGCCGTGGCCGTCCGTGGTGACCTGGTCGGGGACTTGGCCGGTGACCGACCTCGCCGAGCGGAAGAAAGCTTGCGCCGCTGCCATGTCGCGGTGCTCACTCGGCATGGTGTCAACAAGGTTGCCGTCGCGGTCGATGGATCGGTACAGATAAGCCCACCGCCCACCAACCTTCGGGTAGGTTTCATCAACGTGCCAGCGTCGGCCGCGGGCGCCGCCCTTGCAGTGCCGGCGCCGACGGAGTTCGTCGGCCAGTACCGGTGCGAGCTTCGCCTCCCAGTCGCGGACAGCTTCGTGGCTGAAGACGATGCCGCGGATCAGGAACATCTCGCCTAGATCCCGCAGGGTCAGCCGGTAACGCAGCCGCCACAGCACCACAAGGGCGATGACGTCCGATGGGTACCGGGGTATGGTTCAGAACGCCACAGCTGCGCTCGTTGAACTGCTTGCCACAGTCTCGGCAGCGGAACCGCCGGTAGCCCCGGGTGGTGCGGTCTGGCCGCTCCGTCACCGCGGCAAAGCCGCAGGCCACACAGTTCATCCCCGGCCCCCGTTCCCCTCGTCCCGGAAGCCTATCAGCCCTGCTCAAGCCGGCAAACGGCCCTACTGGCGCGAAACCTGACAAAACCGCCCACGGCCTTGCCGAAGATGAGCGCAGCTTTTCCCAGGATGTCGCGCTCCATCCGGACCCGCTCGAGCTCACGCCGCAGCCGCCCGATCTCCGCCGCCTGGTCCGCCGGGCTCGGGCCAACGCGGCGCGCCGGCGCCGCCTGCTCCTTGGTGGGCGTCGGCGCCGGCGCCGGCGCGCCGCTCTCGGCCGTCGTACGGCCTTCCGCCCAGTACAGCCAGCTCCGCACCAGCCTGTCCGGCAAGCCCAACTCGGCTGCCACCGCAGAAACCGACCGGCCACCGCGAACGGCAGCCACGGCCTCGAGCTTGAACGCGTCCGGAAAGAACCGGCGGTGCCTGCTGCTCTCTGCCATCAACACCTCTCAAGCCACTAAGCCTATCTGGGGTGTCCGTCAGGCCGGGGCAGGGCCACTGCGGCCTCGACCTCTCCAACGTGCGGCCATCCAATCTCCGACAGCAGGGACGGGAAGCGGCGGAACGAGGTGTGACCGGTGTCACAGGTGCCCGTCCACCGGCGCGCCTAGATGCCCTGTGCCCCAAGCCACGGGGTTGAGCACCTAGGAGACTGCGGCTATGGCAGACCAACTTCCTATTTACCGTCTTGCGGCCGAGACTGCCGGCAGACCGAAGCTGATCGACCACGCGCGACGGATCTTCGGTATCACTGAAGGCTTCAAATTGAGCGAAAGCGGCGCGTTTAGCCGGCTGAGGAGCGGGCAGCGCGTCGTAGAGATCGCCCCGGCCAGCGGCGGAGTTTGGGCGGCGGATGAGGCCAGCCTCTGGAAGCCGTCGGTGAGGGCCGAGCTTCCCAGCGAGGCAGAGGCCCTGGCCAGGGCTGACGAGTATGTCCGTCAGCGGGACCTGTTGCCTGATCTCGAGGCCCCGTTCCGGATCGGTCCGAAGGTTGTGGGCGGCACCCACTTCGCGGTGTCCCAAGCCGGCCGGAGGGAGAACAGGCGCCTGGACGTCCAGGTCTCGTATCCGATTTTGGTGGGCGATCTCCCGCTGGTCGGTGGCGGCGGCGACTTCACCGTCATCATCGGCCACCGCGCCGAGGTCATCGGCTTCTCGGGCGTCTGGCGTCCCGCGAGGAAGGCCTTCGACGCGCGGGTGATCGATCCGGCGCGGGCGGACGAGCAGTTTCGCGCCATGACGAAGGGCATGAACGTCGCGTCCTTCGGCCGCCGTTTGGCCTACTATTCGGCGCCGTCCTCCCGAACGCAGGAGTTCCTCTACCCGGTGTACGTCTACGGCGGCACGGCGCTGTTCGGGAGGCAGAAAGTTCCTCTCCGCCAGATCATTCTGCCGGCCACGGACTTCGGTCCCCCCGTCGAGTTCGGCCCGGCCCAGCCGCCGCGGAAGCGCAGCACCCGGCGACGGCGGCCGGACAGGGCGGAGGCGCCCGACGAGCGGAGATCACTCCTCACCGTGGCCGCCAGCACCCCCTTCGAGGCAGGGACTTCTTGGATCGGCAAGAGCGGAGGCCTCGCCGGCAGTCCGGCCAATGCGCAAGGCTTTGTCGACGAGTGGGCGGCCGCGGGGTGGCGCATCAACTTCAACTGGGGCGACGGCAACGCCTGGGAATCCGACTGGCGCCGTGAGGACGACGTTTACGTGGATGCCGCGGACTTCGTCTTCTACACCGGCCATGCGAACAAGGACGGCTGGGTCCTTTCCAATCCCGACGACGGCTTCCTGTCGTTCAGTGAGGTGGGAGGGGCGCCGGGATCGCCCGCGGACCTTTGGGGACAGAACGACCTGGAATGGGTGACGATCGCGGCCTGTGGCCCGCTGCAGGACGACCTCTTGTCCCCCGGGGGAGGCGACGTGCTGGATCGCTGGGCCGGAGCCTTCGACGGCCTGCACATCCTGATGGGATATGGGGCTATCACCTTCGACAACACCGACGAGGGACGCCTGCTCGCCCAATACGCCAAGGGCGGAAGCTCGTTGATCGACGCGTGGTTCCGTGCCGCCAAGGAAGTCCAGCCGTCGCAGAACGGTAGCCAAGCGCCGGACGGCCCGACCATCTACGTAGGAGCGATGTGGGTGGGCAGGGACGGAATCGACCCTTCGAGCGACCACGCATGGGGCCACGGATCCGTGTCGGCCGATCCGACGTCGCCTACCCTCCGTGCCTGCATGTGGACGATGTGCTGAGGCGCAGGCTGCGCGGTTGACCTGCGCGGAGGTTCCCCGCGGGGAAGGGCCCGGGCAGTGGGTGCCCGGGCCGGGTCGAGTTGCCGGGAGGCAAGGTTAACCCGAGACCGTCCAGAACCTGGGGGGTCTTACGCTGCCGAGCGGAATGACCGGCGGGCCCAGCGCTCGGCGGCGACGTGGTCCGCGGCGAGGGTTCTGTCGCATGCTTGCGGTGCCGCCTTGAACAGGTACAAATCATGGTAAAGCGACACGGCAGCGAGTGGCCTCGGTGAAGCCGGAGCAGTCCTTCAAGGGGCGATCGTTCATCGCCGAGGTGATCGTTTGGGCGGTCCGCTGGTATTTGATGTTCCCGGTGAACTACCGTGACCTCGACTCATGCTGGCCGACCGCGGCGTCGAGGTGGCGGATACCACGGTGTTCCGCTGGGTGCAGACCTACCAGCCCGTTGAGACAGCCATTGGTCAGCTGAAGCGGTCCGGCTCAATGCTGACGACGAGTTCTCAAGGCGGCGTCGGTCAGCCTTGGCTTCCACTTCGCGCCGTCAGCTTTGACGCAAGCGCTGACGAAACCGGCCCACCCTGCAACGCCACTGGCCGGATCCATGCAACAGCGCCGCCGGCGGCCCCGGTGCCTTCTGCGGTCCAACCGTCCGGCCGCTCCATGCCGGCGCCCGTGGAATCTCGGCCCCGGCATCGGCGCCATTGGCTTCCGCCGCCTGTGACAGACGTCACACCACAGGGCGCCTCCCATGAGCTAACATGCCGCCGTCCGCGTTGCGGGGCGGCGCGGATGGCAGCCGACGCACACCACCGGCGAGAGCGGGGTAAGGCCGCCGAATGCCGCGCTACGGGAACTGGGCGTCGTCCTTCTTCACGGGGCGACGCGCCGGATCGGGAGAGGCGAAAATGCACGCAACTGCAGCGGATTTGCAAAATCTGGCTCGTGTCGGGATCCTGAAAGAAGCAGGCCACGAGACGATGGAGACGCTGTTGCCGTGCCTCGAATGGCGCTACCACGAGGCCGGAAACGTCATCCTGCACTTCGAGGACAGGTCCGACAACGTCTACTTCGTCACCGAAGGCTCGACACGGGTGACGCTGTGCACCCCCGAGGGCTGGGAGGTACTGTTCCGCGACATTGCCGCCGGCGATTTCTTCGGCGAGCTCGCGGCAATCGACGGCGAACCACGTTCCGTGAGGATTACCGCGCTCGTCCGCACCCGGCTTGCAGCCCTGCCAGGTCCCGCCTTCGTCGCCGCGGTGCTGGCCTGCCCGGGGATGTGTCGCGCACTGCTGCGGCACATGTCGCGGCGCATCCGAGAGCATTCCTTCCGACTACTGGAATTCGCAGCATTGCCCGTGCGCGAGAGGCTCTGCAGCGAGTTGCTCCGCCTGTCGCGGCCGCGCTCGGACGGTACCGGCGCCGCCGTTGTCTCACCCCCGCTGCCGCACCACGTTCTGGCGGCAAGAATAGGCACCCACCGCGAGGTCGTCGCTCGCGAGATGTCGGCCCTGGCACGCCGCGGGGTGATCGCATCTACGCGGCAGGCCATCATCATCCCCGACCCCCGCCTCCTCCGGTTCGGCCTGGCTAAGACGGCCCACTGACCTCGGCGGCCTCTGCAACCTCGGCGCCCTCGGGCGCCGAGGCGACCACGGCACCGAGCTTGGCCAACTCCCGTACTGCCGCCGGGATGTCGAGAATGCCCCAGCCCATCTCCCGGTTCCACGCGTCCGGCGGGCGCGGGCGCCGGGCCGTGTCGGCGAGCGTCTCCCGCATGACGGCCGGCGTGACGTCGTCCGGCGCCCAGCCGCTGCGGAGCGCGGCCATGACACCCGCGGTGAAAGCAACGGCGGCCGAGGTGCCGGAATTGGCGCCCTCGCCGGCGGCATCTCGGATTTCGGCGAAATTGCTGGGCGCGCACAGGTCCGGCTTGCGGTAGCCGTCATCATCCGGAGAAGGGTCGGGATCCCCGGACCCCGCGGACTTCGCTGGCGGCCTCGGCCACCGGACCGGCGCTCCCGGCCCTTGGGAGGAGTACCCCAGCCAACGGCCGTCCACCCTGACCGCCCCGACCGACAGCACCTTCGGGTGTGCGTTGGCGCCGAGGATGCTCTGCCCGGGCCCCCTGTCCAGCGGCCCGCACCGCTTGTTAGGGCAGAGCAGGCCGCAATTACCGGCGGCGAACAGGATGTCGGCGCCCAGCGTCTCCAGCTTTGCCACAGCCTTGTTGAATTCGTGCCCGAATTTGCGATCCCGCGTGTAGCTTCCGGGCTCGTGCTCTGTCCTAGCGTCGTATATGCCCCAGGCGTTGACCACCACCCAGCGGTTGCCGAAGCCCTTCACCTCGCCGTAGATCGGAATCTCGAGGATCAGGCGGTCGAACGCCGCCTGAGCCACGCTCAGGAAAATATCGACGTTCTGAATGGCATCCGGGAGCATCGGACAGTCGTGGATCCAGGCACTCGGGGCGAGAGCCAGCACGTTTCGCGTCACCATGGCGCCATGGCCGTGCCAAGCCGTCCCCGGCTCCCGAGTGCCTTTCCATCCGCCCACCACGTTCGGATCGGGCCAAGTGACTTTCCAGCCCGGACCTCTGTTGGCCGCGGGCACCAAGCGGTTGTCGACACCCTCATCCACCACGACGACGTTGACCTTCGCGCCACTGAAGTCGGGCGGGGAATCCTCCCTGAGACGTGCTGCACCGGTCAGCATCTCCGCATCCGGCCTCGCCCCATACAGCGGCGAAGTCGCCTCCCTTGGACACCAGCCGTCCATCGCGCGCATCGGCAGATCGGCGTTGAGAGTAGCCTCCTGGATCTCCGCAGGGTTGGAATTCAGCCCGGCGCGAAGGCGTCTCACCGCGGCGGGGTTGTCGAAGACGAGCGCGATCACCAGGCGAGGCGGATACTCGGCCAATCTCGCCCTGATGGAGGGAGGAATGACGGGGAAAGGCACCCCGCCACCCGCCGCTTGCTCCCGACCGGCGTCCGCTCCGCCCCCTGCTTGAGCCGGACCCTGCTGAGCCGGCCGTTGCTGGGCCGCGCCTTTCCGAGGCAAGCGCTGACGAGCCGGACCTTGCTGGGCCGGACCTCGCTGGCCAGGACTCCGAGGATCGGGCCTGGGGGCGAGGGCAGAGCGGATGGCGAGCGATGGCAGGTTGGCCACACGGAAGCCGGGCGGGCCTCCTGGACCGCTGAGCTCCGCGAGCTTGCGCTCGACGCCCCTCGTGTCGCCCCGGAGATAAAGCGCTAAGGTCTCGCCCTCAAGCTTGGCCGAGACGTACTGCCTGACGCCGTCCGCCATCGTCTCGCTCCCGCCCCACTACCGTTCCGCGCCGCCTGACCGCAGCTTGGCGCGGTGCCGACCGGGCCGCAACCGCCCGTCGGTTCTTGCGGAGGCATGCACGCCATGCTTCGCTGATGCGCAGGGCGTGGTGGAAGCCGCGATGGTAGAAATTGGGGCCGGCGGCTCGCGCAAGCAGACGGTCATCGCCTTCGCCGACGTGGTTGGCTACTCGGCGCTGATGGCGACCGACGAAGCCAGGACGCTCGATCGCTGGATGTCGGTGCTGGACGGTGTCGTGCGCCCCGCGATCCAGCGCCATTCCGGCCGCATCGTAGACCTTGCCGGCGACGGAGTGCTCGCCGAATTCGCCGCCTCGCAGGACGCCTTGGCCTGGGCGCGCGACCTCCAGACAGCCTTGCGCTCGCGTTCCAAAGCAGAAGGACCGGGCTTGCCCCCGATCGTCCTGAGGGTGGCAATCAACACGGGCCTGGTGCTGGCTACGGGCGGGCGCATCTTCGGCGACGCGGTCAACGTGGCAGCCCGGCTGCAGTCCTACGCCGAGCCCGGCGGCATCGTGCTGTCGAAGGCGGCCTACGAGCAGCTCCCCAGCCCGCCCCGCGACGAGGCGCGCGACCTCGGCCCGCTGCGGCTCAAGAACATCGCCACGCCAGCGCACGCCTTCGCCATAGACACCTACTCGGTCCGCGTAGCTCCCCCGATGCCGGTGGCCCAAGCGCCCCTGCCGTCCCTGGCTGTGCTGCCCCTCCTCAACGCGGGACACGACCCCAGGGACGACTACTTTGCCGACGGAATCGTGGAGGACATCATCCTGTCCCTCTCCGGATTGCACGAGCTGTTCGTCGTCTCCCGCGCCTCGACGCTGGCCTTTCGCGGGCGCGAGATCGATCCACGCGACGTCGGCCAAGCCCTCGGGGTCCGCTACGTCCTCTCAGGCAGCGTCCGCCGCTCCGAGACCATTGTCCGGATATCGGCCGATCTCCACGACGCCGAGACAGGCGGCGTCCTGTGGGGCGACCGGGTGGAGGCGCCGACCGGCGGCCTGTTCGACCTGCAGGAGAGGATCGTCGAGCGGGTTGTCGTCGGGCTCGCCCCCAGCGTGCGCGGAGCGGAGATGCAGCGTGCCATGCGCAAGCGCCCGGAGAGCCTGACGGCCTACGACTGCATGCTTCGCGCGATGGACGCGATGCGCAGCACCGACCGGGGCGAGTTCAACCGTTCCCGTGGCTACCTCGCCAAGGCTATGGAGGAGGACCCGGGATTCGCCCTACCCGTGGCCTGGGCGGCCCGCTGGCACAGCCTGCTCATCGGTCAAGGCTGGTCTTCCACCCCCGCCCAAGATGCCTCGGCGGCGATGGACCTGGCCGACCGCGCCCTTGGCCTGGATCCGAACAACGCGCTCGCCCTCGCCATCCAGGGCCACATGCGCGCCTACCTGCTGCGTCGTCCGGAAGAGGCGATGGAGTTCTTCGACCAAGCGCTGGCGGCCTGCCCGAACAGCTCCCTGGCCTGGACGCTTTCGAGCGCAGCCCTGAGCTACCTCGGGCGCGGGTCGGATGCGGTCCGCCACGCCGAAAGGGGGCTGCGGCTCTCGCCCTTCGACCCCCTCCGCTTCTCCCAGCACATGTTTCTCGCAATCGCGCACTACGCCAACGGCACCTACGAGGACGCAGTCTGGTGGGCCCGCGTCTCGACCAGCGAGAACCCCGTCCACGCCGCGACCCTGAAGGCCCTCGCCGTGTCCCTCGCCGCACTCGGCCGCGCCGGCGAGGCACGGGAGGCCACCGCCCAGCTGCTCGAGCTGGAACCCGACCTTCGCCTCGGCGAATACGGCCGCAGCAAGCTGCCGATCCGGGAGCCGGCCCTCCGCGAGCGCTTCCTGGCCCATCTCCGGGAGGCCGGAGTGCCCGAGTGAGCAGCGAGGGGCATCCGCCCCGCGCCAAGAAGGGAGAGGAACAATGAGCGGAGTGGTTGGTCGCGCGGATGGCCTCGACGGCCTCGACGGACTGGACGGCCTCGACGGGCTGGACGCGCTCGGCGGCGGCGGCTGCGGAGGAGGCCAGGGAACAACCTACCGCCCGTTCGGCGCCTCCCCAGCCATGGATCGGAACGGCAGGGAGGACTGGTACCGCACCAGCGGATGGCCGCCCGGAGCGGTCCTGCCCGTGGACGCCCTCGCGCAACCCCAGGACGCGCCTCCCTACGGCGTACCATGGCCGCAGCTTCCGGACGTCGCGTTCGGACGCTCGTCCTGGACGCCCTCCGCCTACTCGCTGGTTGTCTTGGCCGAGTTCGCCCAAGAGAAGTGGACGGAGCTCCTCTCCAGGGACTTTCTCGTCGAAAAGAAGTTCGAAACGGCGCCGGACCCCGGTGGGACGGGCATCTGGAAGCCGACAGCGGACCTCACGGCACGGGAGATCTGGCAACTCCACCACCTCGCGAAGGATCGCCCGGGCTTGATGGCCGAGGCCATGGCGCAGCGGAACGGCATCCTCGGCTACTTCCGCGGCGTCATCAGCTTCACCGCCATGTCGCACCCGAACACCTACCTGCTCGGGGCTGCGGCGTTGCGCGTCGCGCAGTTCGTGGTCATGCACTACAAGGGCAAGTACAAGCGTCCCCGGCCGTCCCGCCTCAGCCCCGGCCTCATGCCCCCGATCGATCCGCCAGGCCACGCCTCGTTCCCCAGCGGGCACGCGACGGAGTCTCATCTGCTCGCGCTCTGCCTCGAGCAGGTCATGCCCCCGGAGATCATGAGCACCTACCCGCTGCCGGACGGGCCCTTGGACCCGAAGAAGGCCGTGGACACCCCCGAGCCCAGGCGCATGGCGCCGATGCGACAACTGCGCCAACTCGCGGACCGCATCGCCCGGAACCGCGAGGTGCTCGGGCTGCACTACCCGAGCGACAGCACCGCCGGGCGCCTGCTCGCGGAACGGGCCTTTGGCCTGCTGCTGCGGTGCGAGAGCCTGGGCGTCGAATCGGACGCCTTAACGAACCTGAAGGTCGAGGACGGCGAACTCGAGACGAAGCCCGAGACCCCGGCAGGCAAGGAGCCCGTCGAAGACATCCTTGGCACCGCCGTAACAACCGAGGCAGGAACTAAGGCCGGGCCCGTGGCACGCCGGCTGAAGGACACCAGCTTCGATGAGGGCCTGCTCAAGGCCGCCCGAGCCGAGTGGACGGCATCCTGACCGGCCCTCCTCCTGCCCCACGCCGTCGCGCGGGGCGGGAGGCGCTGTTCACTCGACAGGAGACCCCGCCCCGATCGTCACGACACGATCGGCCGACCTGATCGTCTCGGGCCGGTGGGCGACACTGATGCGGGTGACGTCGAGCCCGCGGAGCGTCTCCGCGATGCGCCGCTCAGTGGCCACGTCGAGGTGCGCCGTGCCCTCGTCGATGAACAGGATCCTCGGCCGGCGGTAGAGGGCGCGGGCCAGCAGGATCCGCTGCCTCTGGCCCGCCGAGAGCGAGCTGCCCATGTCCCCGATGAGGGTGTTGTAGGCCATCGGCATCGCCATGACCTCGTCGTGCACCGAGGCCATCTGCGCGCAGCGGACCATCCAGTCCGGGTCGAAGCCCTGCCCGAAGAAGCAGATGTTGTCGGCGATCGTCCCGGAGAGGAGGTGGTCGTCCTGCATCACGGCGCCGACCTGGTCGCGGAAAGTCCTCGCCCCGACCACCGCCAGCGGGACGCCGTCGACCAGGACCTCCCCGCTCGTGGGCTCCAGCAGGCCGAGCATAAGCTTCATCAGCGTCGTCTTGCCGCCCCCGGAGGGCCCGGCGATGGTCACGAACTCCCCGGGTTCCACCGTTAGGTTCACTCCCGCGAGCACGAAGGGCTCGGTCTCGGCGTAGCGGAAGCAAACGTCCCGCAGCTCGATCCGGCCCGTGATCGGCCGGACGTAGCTCTGCGTCTGGTCGTGGCCCGGCTCGGCCGGGGTCAGCGCGATGTCCCCGATCCGCTCGAGGTGCAACTCGAGCGCCCGGAACTCCAGCGCCTTCTCGATGAGCGTCGAGGCCTTCTCGACGAAGTGCCGCTTGTAGCTGACGAAGGCGAAGACCATGCCCACCGTAAGCGACCCATCTAGCACCAGTCCGATGGCGAGGTAGACGGTGACGATGTTCTCTAGCCCGAAGAGGGCGCCGCTCGCGGTCTTGAAGGCGATGGACAGGCGCCCGCGGCGGATCTCCGCGTTCGCCACGTCCGCGTACCTGTTCGTCCATCTGGCCTCCCGCTCGGCCTCCGCGTTGAAGAGCTTAACCCCCTGGACGGCCCTGACCGTCTCGATGAAGGACGTCCGCTCCTGGGCCGTGGCCTGGATGACGGCCTCGCTCCGGCGCCGGAAGGGGCCGTAGAGGACGACCCGCAGCACCGCGTAGGCCAGCACGGCCCCGAGCACCACGAGAGCGAGCTTTCCATTGTAGAAGAACGCCATCGCCGCGAGGGTCGCAACGGCCATGACGCCGTCGATCGTCGCCCCAATTAGCCCTTCGGCGAAGAGGTTCCGGATCGGCTCCGCCGAACCGAACCGGGACATCACGTCGCCCACGTGCCGCTTCTCAAAGAACGAGAGCGGCAGGCGCAGCAGGTGGCGGAAGAGGTCGGCGCCGAACCGCAGCCCGAGCGTGGCCTGCACGAGGAGCAGGATGTATGAGCGTAGTGCCGTCGCCGCGACCGAAACGGCGGCGAGCAAGCCGAAACCCAGGGCGAGCGCCAACAGGAGGTCGCCGTCGCCCTTAACCACCACCTCGTCCACCGCCAGCTGCATGTAGAACGGCGACACCACCACCAGGATCTCGAGCAGGACCGAGAGGACGAAGACCTGGGCCAGCGAGCCCGTCATCCCGCGCGAGCGGGACCAGAAGCTCGACAGTGGCAGCCTGGCCCTCTCGTCCCTTCTGGCGAACCCCTCAGACGGCTCGAGCTCCAAGGCGATGCCGGTGACGTGCTTCGACGCCTCCGCGAGCGAGAGGGTCTTCTGGCCGGTCGCCGGGTCGTGGACGACGACGGTCCCCTCCCCCCGGCCGCCCGCCCGCTTCAGCACCACGTAGTGGTCCATGTCCCAGTGCAGGATCGCCGGCAACCGGAGCTGCCGCAGGTGGACCGGCTCGATCCGCAGCGGCCGCGCCGAGAGCCCCATCTGGCCCGCGATGCGGATTAGGGCCTTCAGGGTCAGGCCCTTCATCGAGCCGGGGTAGCGCCGCCGGAGCGTGTTCAGGTCGATGGGATTGCCGTGGAAGGCGGCGACCATGGCGAGGCAGGCGAGCCCGCACTCGGTCGCCTCGGCCTGCAGAACGACCGGCAGGCAGCCGGCGCCGCGGGCGTTGATCAGGTCCGCGAGCATCAGGAAAGCCTCACACGCAGGAAGGGCTCGAAGAGCCAGGCGACCAGGCGCCGGCGCTCGAGCACGATGTCGGCCCGAAGGAGCATATCCGGCTGCAGCGCCGCGGCCCTGCCGTCGGCGACCTCGATCTCCTGGCGGTCCAGCGCCGCCACCACCTTGTAGGCCGGCTCCCGGAGCTGAATCGGCGCCGTCATGTCCGCGTCCATCAGCACGGTCCGGCTGACGGCGAGCACGCGCCCGGTGTGGGTGTGACCAGCCCCCATTGAGTGATCCGGGTGGAATTTTAGTGGGCCATCGCAGCCACGCCTGCTCCTGAGCCGATCTGCGACCTGGCCAGTGGCACAGTCTCCGGGGCAGGCGGACGATAGCCGAGCG
>JAESFM010000156.1_pt1 | contig 22693 bp, 24 predicted proteins | sample 9266171 | NCBI WGS metagenome assembly JAESFM01 (sample SAMN14505069, study PRJNA617099) | algae metagenome | isolation source: Hassallia sp. WJT32-NPBG1 and co-occurring heterotrophs from well developed... | place: USA: Mojave Desert, Joshua Tree National Park, California | collected 2006-06-22
GCTCCCGCAGGTCCACCGACAACGCCTTCGACATGCCCACCAGCCCTCCCGCAGGCGAGCACTGAATCACTTCCCGACAGCCACCGAGGTCACAAGCGATTCAGACAAAGAGAAAACCGCTCTAGGGCCCTAGCAGCGGCCCGACCAGCAGCAGCACGCCGAACCCGGCCACCGCCGTCGCCCCGACCCGCGGCACAACCCCGGCGATGCCCCGCCGCGCCGCCGCCTGCCCGAGCACCGCGCCGAGCCCGATCCACGCCACCGCCACCAAGACCAGCAGCGTCAGGAAGCCGAGCATGTAGGGCAGCACCGGCGCCTTGCCGAAGGGCACGATGCCGAGCGCGAAGACGATGGCCTTCGGGTTGAGCAGCGTGGTGAGGAAGAGCTGCCCCGGCCGCACCAGCCCCACCCCGACCACCGCGCCCGCCCCGCGCCGCCACAGCCGCCAGGCGAGCAGCAGCAGATAGGCCCCGACCGCCGCCCGCAGCGCCGCCGCCAGCATCGGCTGCCCCGCTATCACCGGCCCCAGCACCAGGCCGAGCGTCAGGATGGCGATGCCATACCCCGCCGCCTCCGCCGGCACGAGCGCGAGGGAGCGCTGGAGCCCCACCATCGCCCCGGAGGTGGCCAGCAGCGTATTGGTCGGCCCCGGCGTCGCCAGCACGGCGAGCACGGCGAGGGCGAAGAGCAGCGGGTCGACCATGGGTCCTCGGGCGGTTGTGGCCCGAGGCGCTTAGGCCCGCCGGCGCCGCGACTCAAGCATGCCCGATCGGCCCGAAGGCATCCTGGCTCGTCGCCGTCACCACGGCGGCGAAGAGGCGCAGCGCCTCCGGCCCGCCGCGGTCCGTCAGCGCGCCTTGCTCCATCTCGAGGGCCAGCAGCCTGGCATGCTCGGCCAGGGTCTCGGTCGCGCGGCGCAGCGCCTCGCGTGAGAGGGCGAGCTGCAGGTCGTCGGTCAGCAAATTCCAGTCGGCGGGCGGCATGGGGTTTCCCGGTCCCTGTCGCCATCCTGGCGGATACCATCTCAGCGCCGCCACATGGCGGCACCGTCATCCTGCCCGTTTGCCGGTTAACGACCCCTTTCCGCCCCGATCACACAAGGCGGAGCCGTGCCTCCCCCAGCCCCTCGAACCCGGCGACGACCTCGCAGGGCTCCTCCAGCCAGATCGGCAGCGTCACCGAACCGAGCCAGACCACCTGCCCCGCCCGCAGCCCGCCGAACTCATGTGCCGCGCCCGAGCCCGCCAGCCAGGCCAGCGCCTCCAGCGGATGGCCGAGCAGCTCCCGCCCGTGCCCCTCCGCCGCCACCCGCCCGTCGACATGGAAGACGCCGCGCACCGCAGCGAGGTCGATGTCCCGCCAGCCCGCAACCGGCGCCCCGATCACCCCCGAGGCATGGAAGACCTGGTCGGCGATCAGCGTCGGCGTGCCCAGCGCCGCGAGGTCGCCATAGCGCCGCTCGACGATCTCGATGGCAGGGAACAGCTCCCCCACCGCCTCCGCCGCCTGCTCGCGGCTGCAGGGCCCGACCGGCAGGTCGCGCCCGAGTCGCACCCCGATCTCGCATTCGACGCCGGGGGCGACGAAATCGGCGAAGCGGAATCCGGTCCCGCTCGGATTGATGCTCGCCGCGGTGACGAAGCCCGCTGCCGGCCCGCCGAGGCCGAGATACTCCTGCATCTTCCGGGTCGTCGCGCCGATCTTGAAGCCGGGCGGGGGCAGGGCGCCCCGCGCCTCCGCCACCTCCCGCTGCACCGCATAGCCCTCGGCCTCGCTCCCCGGCGCCATGGCCCCGAGCGGCGCCAGCACCCGCCGCGCCCGCCTGGCCTCGAGGATCGCTTCCGCCGCTGCGCCCATCGCCATCCCTCCCGCTATTTCCGCCCCAGCTCGTAGAGCGCCACCGCCGCCGCGGCCGAGACGTTGAGGCTTTCCATCTCCGGCGCGATGGGCAGGCGGCAGAGCTCGTCGCAGCTCTCCCGCGTCAGCCGCCGCATGCCGTCGCCCTCGGCGCCGAGCACCAGCGCCACCCGCCGCCCGCCGAGGCCCGACTGCGCCAGCGTCACCGGCGCCTCGCCCGCCAGCCCGACGACCCAGAGCCCCGCCTTCTTCAGCTCGTCGAGCGCCCGCGACAGGTTCACCACGCGCACGACGGGCACGATCTCGAGCGCGCCAGAGGCCGCCCGCGCCAGCGCCCCGGTCTCCGGCGGCGCATGCCGGTCCTGCATCACCAGCGCCGAGGCGCCGAAGGCCGCGGCCGAGCGCAGGATCGCGCCGACATTCCGGGGGTCCGTCACTTGGTCGAGCACCAGCACCGGCCCCGACCCTTGCTCGACCGCCCGGTCGAGCGTCAGGTTCGGCAACGGCTCCACCAGCAGCGCCGCGCCCTGGTGCACCGCATCCTCGGAGAGGAAGGTGGCGAAGCGCCCGCGCTCCGCCCGCTCCGGCGCCACCCGCCAGCGCCCGTCGAGCCGGGCGGCCAGTGCCGCCTCCGCCTCCTCCGTCACCAGCAGGCGCTTGAGCCGCCGCGCCGGGTTGGCCAGCGCCGCCGCCACCGCATGCAGCCCATGGAGCCAGAGGCCGCCGGCCCCCCCGCGCGCCTCCGGCTGGGGCGGACGGCGAGGGGCGGGCGGGGGCTGGCTCGATCGGCGCATGGGCTCATTTGGCCTCTGCCCGAGTTGCTGTCCATGCCCCTGCGACATACCCTCCGCCACGGGAACGAGGATGCGACCGATGCAGAGGATCAGCCCCGCCACCCTCAAATCCTGGATCGGCGACGGGCAGGAGCTCGCCATCCTCGATGCGCGGGAAGATGGCGAGTTCGGCCGCTCCCACCTGTTCTGGGCCAATCCCTGCGGCCTCTCCCGCGCCGAGCTGCGGGCGCGGGCCATCCTGCCGCGCCTCGCCACCCGCATCGCCTGCGTCGATGGCGGCGAGGGCGGTCTCGCCGAACGCCTTGCGGCTTATCTGCAAGGCATCGGCTGCACCGATGTCTCCGTCATGGAGGGCGGCACGCCGGCCTGGGAGGCGGCCGGCTACGTCCTCTTCTCGGGCGTCAACGTGCCCTCCAAGGCCTTCGGCGAATGGGTGGAGCACCACTACCACACCCCCTCCGTCGACCCGGCCGAGCTGCAGGCGATGCGCGCCTCGGGCGAGCGCATGGTCATCCTCGACAGCCGCCCGATGGACGAGTTCCGCCGCATGTCCATCCCCGGCGCCATCGACGTGCCGGGCGGCGAGCTGGTCTACCGCATCGGCGACATCGTCCCCGACCCGCAGACAACCATCGTGGTGAACTGCGCCGGCCGCACCCGCAGCATCATGGGCGCCGAGAGCCTGCGCAGCGCCGGCCTGCCGAACAAGGTCGTGGCGCTGCGCAACGGCACCATGGGCTGGGAGCTGGCCGGCTTCGCCTGCGAGACCGGCCGCACCGACACCTACCGCCCGGGCACGCCGGAGAGCCTGCCCGCGGCGCTGGCCCGCGCCGCCGCCTTCGCCGAGCGGGCAGGGGTGACGACGCTGCGCCGCGCCGACCTCCCCGCCCTGCTCGCCGACACCACGCGCACCACCTACCTGCTCGATGTCCGTGACCCGGCCGAATACGCCGCCGGCCACCTCGCCGGCAGCCGAAGCGCCCCCGGCGGCCAGCTCGTCCAGGCGACCGACCAGTGGGTCGCCGTCCGCGGTGCCCGCATCGTCCTGGTGGACGATACCGGCGTCCGCGCCCGCATGGCCGGCGGCTGGCTCCGCCAGCTCGGCGGGTGGGAGGTCCTGGTGCTGGAGGATGGGCTGGAAGGCCGGCTCGAATCCGGCCCCTGGCGCCCCGCCTGCCCCGAGGCCGATGCCATCCGCCCGACGACCGTCACCCCCGCCGCGCTCTCGGCGCTGCTGGCCGAAGGCGGCGCACAGGTCGTCCAGCTCTCCCGCTCCATCGACTTCCGCGAGGCGCATATTCCGGGCGCCTTCTGGGGCGTCCGCACCCGCCTCGCATCGCTCGCCCCACGCCTCGCCGCCGACCGCCCGGTCGTGGTCGCGGCGCCGGAGGAGGCCATCGCCCGCCTCGCCATCCCCGAGCTGCAGGCGCTGGTCCCCGCCCCGGTGCGGCTGCTGGAGGGCGGCCTTGCCGCCTGGCGCGAGGCTGGCCTGCCCCTCGCGGCCGATCGCCGCACCCCGGAGGATGCCGACTGCATCGACACCTATCTCCGCCCCTATGACCGCAACGAGGGCGTCGAGGCGGCGATGCACGACTACCTCTCCTGGGAGATCGACCTCGTCAACGAGGTCGCCCGCGACGGCGACGCCCGCTTCGGCCCCCCCGAGACCCGTATGTGAGCAGCCTCGCCCGCCTCGGCACCCGCCTCCTGGATGCCCTGCTGCCGCCCCACTGCCTTACCTGCGAGGCGGAGGTCGGCGAGCAGGGCAGGCTGTGCGAGGCCTGCCACGCCACCCTCGCCTTCCTCTCCGGCCCGCTCTGCGCCCATTGCGGCGTCCCGCTCGCCACGCCGGCGCCGCTCTGCCCCGGCTGCGAGGCCCAGCCTCCCGCCTTCGCCGCCGCCCGCGCCGCGCTGCGCTACGATGCCGCCGCCCAGCGCCTGCTGCTGCCCTTCAAATATGCCGACCGGACGGAGCTCGCCGGCTTCCTCGCCCGCCAGATGGCCGATGCCGGCGCGGCGCTGCTGGCCCGCGCCGAGCTGATCGCCCCCGTGCCGCTGCACTGGCGCCGCCAGTTGGGCCGCCGCTACAACCAGGCCGGGCTGCTGGCCGCCCGCCTGGCCCGCCATTCCCGCAAGCCCTACGTGCCCCGCCTGCTCCGCCGCATCCGCCGTACCATCCCGCTCGGCGAGCTGGGCGCCCTCGACCGCGAGGCGGCGCTGGCCGGCGCCTTCGCCCTCGGCCGCCGCGCCGCCCCGCGCGTCGCCGGCCGCCGGATCCTGCTGGTCGATGACATCCTGACCTCCGGCGCCACCGCCGAGGCCTGCGCCCGCATCCTGCTGGAGGCCGGCGCCGCCTCGGTCGAGGTCCTGGCCGCCGCCCGCGTCCCCGACCCGCGCCTCACGGTCGAGCAATAACCCGGCCTTAACCCGAGGCGGCGATGCTGCCCGCGTCCCCCCAAGACGGAAGGATGCGGCAATATGCCCGAGACTCCCGCCCCCGGTCCCCTCACCATCCCTCTCCCGCCGGCGGAGCCCATCCTCAGCCGCCGAACTCCGCCGCCCGGCCCATCCTCCGGCCGCACTGCGGAGGAGGAGCATGAGCTCCGCCATTTCGCCCTGGCCCTGGCCGTCGTCTTCGCCCCGGCGGCGATCCTGCTGAGCCTCGCCATGCTGCCCGGCCCTTGACCCGCCGGGCCCGGCTGCCAAGCTTTCAGCCATGCGCAAGGTCGAAATCTACACCACCCCCTTCTGCCCCTATTGCGAGCGCGCCAAGGCGCTGCTCGGCCGGAAGGGCGTGGCGTTCGAGGAGATCGACGCCCCCCACGGCTCCCAGGCGCGGAAGGACGCAATCGCCCGCTCCGGCGGCCGCACCACCGTCCCGCAGATCTTCATCGACGGGCAGGCGGTCGGCGGTTCGGACGACCTCACCGCCCTCGACCGCGCCGGCAAGCTGGACCCGCTGCTCGCCGCCTGAATTCCGCCGGCGCAAGGATCTGGCACTCGCTTTGACGGAGTGCCAGACTATATTCGTGCCAGGGCGCGGGATGAGCGCGGGCCCAGGGAAGAGCGGGGAATGATCCATTACGATCTGCGCTGCGGCGCGGGGCATGACTTCGACAGCTGGTTCAAGGACAGCGAGGCCTTCACCGCCCAATCGAAGGCCGGCTTCGTCGAATGCCCGGTCTGCGGCTCGAAGGATGTCAGCAAGCGGCTGATGGCCCCGGCCATCCCGAAGAAGGGCCGCACCCGCGTGAAGGAGGTACCGGCCCAGCCGCCGGCCCCCGCCGTGGCCGAGGCGCCGCCCGCCCCGCCGCCGCCCATGCCGGCGCAGATGGTCGCCTTCCTCCAGCGCATGCGCAGCGAGATCGAGAAGCGCGCCGACTATGTCGGCCGCGACTTCACCGAGGAGGCCCGCAGGATCCACCGCGGCGAGAGCGAGCGCACCGCCATCTACGGCGAGGCGTCGGATGCCGATGCCGAGGCGCTGCGGGACGAGGGCATCGAGGTCGCCCGCATCCCCTGGGTGCCGCTGGCGGACTAGGGCGGTTTCGGCTCGGCCTGGCTCACGGAATCCGCTCTAGCCTTTTGTTTGGTCGGCAAACTACTCGGATCAGGCGACTCCACCTGATCGGAGTTTGCTCCGGAACCTACCCCAAGCCGAGGCGAAAGGCCTGGGGCTGTCGCCCGCACGCCCTGCCCCGCCGGTGCGGGGGCGCCAGGGCCGAGTGGCCGCCCCGGCCCGCGTTCCGCAACGGCCTCCCGGCGATGATCCAGGGTCCCCGGATCCCGGCCGGCGGCGGTGCCGCCTAACTGTTGAAGACGGGTGCCGCCTTCAGGTCCGACATGTTCACCCCCATCTCGTTCAGACGCTGGATCGTGTTGAAGGCGCCGACCCCCGCCATGCTGCTGGTCGCCGGCTTGATCTCGCGGCAGGCAGCCCAGTGGATCTCGGCATTCTGGCAGCGCGTGTCCCGCAGCAGGATGGACAGGGGGATGTTGCGGTTCTGGTCCCGGTCGTCGATCGTGATCAGGTCGAATTTCGCGCCGATCTTCGTCGCGTTGATGGTCAGTTCGCTGCCCCAGCTCAGCCGGTAGTCCCATACCAGCGAGCCCGCGCTCACGACCTCCACCGGGACCGGCATGGTGCCCTTCCCCGTGAATCCTTCGATCGCCCGCCCGAGGGAGTTTGCGGTGAGCTGGCCGTCGAGCACGTAGAAGAACATCTTCATGCCCGCGGGCAGGGTGATCTGCTTGTCGGTGGGCAGCCGCATGCCGTGGCCGCTCATGACCACCCGAAGCTGGTTCTTCTTCTCGAAGAACTCCTTGTTCCGAGAAACGAAGCTCCCACTCATTCCCTGCCTCCCACGACGAAGGGTTGATACGCACGGCACCTTCTTGTCGCCAGTGCCTCCGCAGGCCGCCGACAATTCGGAGACGTTACGGCATGCCTCGCGGCTCCCGCAATGATGTTCTGGGATTGGTTACAATCCGGGGCGAAGCCCACGGATGTGGCGGCGTCGCCCGCAAACCCCGCCGCTCCGGCGGGTCCGGCCAGGACCAGGCCGCTGCCGCCGGATGGCGGCCCGTCCCTTATCGCGCCATGACGATGTAGTTGACGCCGACGTCGCGGCTGATCCGCCAGCTGCCCCCCACGCCCATGCTGAGCCCGGCAATATCCGCTACGCGCAGCCCCGCCGCCCGCAGATCGGCCCCGAGCTCCGCCGGCCGGACGAACATCCGCCAGTCATGCGTGCCGACCGGGAGCAGCCGCAGCAGGTACTCCGCCCCGAGCTTCGCCATCAGGAAGGAGCGCGGCGTCCGGTTCAGCGTGGAGAGGAAGACGGGCCCGCCCGGCTTCACCAGCCGCGCCAGCTGCCGGCAGAAGGCTTCCCGGTCCGCCACATGCTCGATCACCTCGAGCGCGACCACGGCATCGAAGCCGCTCTCCTCCAGCGTCTCCGGCATCCCCTCGCGGTAGTCGATCTCGAGCCCCTGGGCGGCGGCATGCGCGCGCGCCACCCCGAGCGCGCCGGCCGCCGCATCCAGCCCAGTGACGCGTGCCCCGGCCCGCGCCAGCGCCTCGCTGGCCAGCCCCGCCCCGCAGCCGACATCGAGGACGCGCTTCCCATCCAGCTGGCCGCCCAGCCGCTCGATGATCCAGCCGATGCGCGCCGGGTTCATCGCATGCAGCGGCGCCATCGGCCCCTTCGGGTCCCACCATTCGGCCGCCAGCCGGTCGAATTTGGCGATCTCTGCGCTGATCGCGGTTCCGGGTCCCGGCATGCGCCTTCCTCTTCCGGTTGCAGCCCGTGGGCCGGATCGGTATCTGTGCCGCCCTTGCCGCGGCCGCAACTGCCGCCGCAACCCTGTTTCGGACCCAGACGCCCCGCCATGGCCCGCATCGTGATGAAGTTCGGCGGCACCTCCGTCGCCGATCTCGACCGTATCCGCAACGTCGCCCGCCGCGTCCAGCGCGAGGTGGAGGCGGGGAACGAGGTCGCCGTGGTGGTCTCCGCCATGTCCGGCGTGACGAACCAGCTCGTCAAGTGGTGCCAGGAGCTCTCGCCGCTGCACGATGCGCGCGAGTACGACACGGTGGTGGCGACCGGCGAGCAGGTGACCATCGGCCTCCTCTCGATCGCGCTGCAGACCATCGGCATCGATGCCCGCTCCTGGCAGGGCTGGCAGGTGCCGATCCTGACCGATGCCGCCCATGGCAAGGCCCGCGTCGAGAGCATCGACGGCTCGCTGCTGATCGAGCGGATGCAGTCCGGTCAGGTGCCCGTCATCGCCGGCTTCCAGGGGCTGGAGCCGGGGCGGAACCGCGTGACGACCCTCGGCCGCGGCGGCTCCGACCTCTCGGCCGTCGCCATCGCCGCCGCGGTGAAGGCGGGTCGGTGCGACATCTACACCGATGTCGACGGCATCTACACGACCGACCCCCGCATCGTGCCCCGCGCCCGCAAGCTGGAGCGCATCTCCTACGAGGAAATGCTGGAACTTGCCTCGGTGGGTGCCAAGGTGCTGCAGACCCGCTCGGTCGAGCTGGCGATGAAGCAGCGCGTGCGGGTGCAGGTGCTCTCCAGTTTCGAGGACAAGCCAGGCTCCCTGGTTGTGGATGAGGACGAGATCGTGGAACAGCCGATCGTGAGCGGCATCGCCTATTCCCGGGACGACGCCAAGGTGACGCTCCGGCGCGTGCCGGACCGGCCGGGCATCGCCGCCGGCGTCTTCGGCGCGCTGTCCCGGGCCAATGTCAACGTGGACATGATCGTCCAGAACCTCGGCGCTGACGGCACCACCGACATGACCTTCACCGTCGGCAAGGCCGACCTCGCCCGCGCCCAGGCCACGCTGGAGGAGGCCCGGCCCGAGCTCGGCTTCGAGAGCATCCTCGCCGACCCGGAGGTGGCGAAGATCAGCGTCGTCGGCGTCGGCATGCGCAGCCATGCCGGCGTGGCGAACACGATGTTCGGGGCACTCGCCGAGCGCGGCATCAACATCCAGGTCATCTCTACCAGCGAGATCAAGGTGAGCGTCCTCGTCGGCGCCGACTATACCGAGCTCGCGGTGCGTGCCCTGCACACGGCCTATGGCCTGGACGGACCCGGCTGATGGACGGCATCTCCCCCGCGGGCGCCCCCGGCTTGGCCGAGCTCGACCGGCTGATGGCGCGCGGCGCGGCCTTCCTCGGCAGCCGCTACGCCATCCTCGGCGGCGCCATGTCCTGGGTGAGCGAGCGCAACCTCGTCGCCGCCCTCTCAAATGCCGGCGCCTTCGGCGTCATCGCCTGCGGCGCGATGGAGCCGGACCGGCTGGCCCAGGAGATCGCCGGCACCCAGGCCCTGACGCGCCGCCCCTTCGGCGTGAACCTCATCACCATGCACCCCCGGCTGGAGGCGCTGGTCGAGACCTGCCTCGAGGCGAAGGTCGGCCACATCGTCTTCGCCGGCGGCATCCCTCCCGGCTCCGCGATCAAGCGGGCGAAGGAGGGTGGCGCCAGGGTCGTCTGCTTCGCCCCCGCGCTCGCCCTGGCGAAGAAGCTCGTCCGCTCCGGCGCCGATGCCCTGGTGATCGAGGGCTCCGAGGCCGGCGGCCATATCGGCCCCGTCTCCCTCAACGTGCTGGCGCAGGAGATCCTGCCCGCCATGGCGCAGGAGGTGCCGGTCTTCGTCGCCGGCGGCATCGGCCGGGGCGAGGCCATGCTCTCCTACCTCGAGATGGGCGCGGCCGGCGCGCAGCTCGGCACCCGCTTCGTCTGCGCGACGGAATGCGTCGCTCATCCGCTCTTCAAGCGTGCCTTCATCCGCGGCGCCGCCCGCGACGCCGTGCCGACCCTGCAGATCGACGAGCGCTTCCCCGTCATCCCGGTCCGGGCCCTGGTGAATGCCGGCACCAAGCGCTTCATGGCCCACCAGGCCGAGATGCTGGCCAAATTCCAGGCGGGCGAATTGTCGAAGGAGGCCGCCCAGCTCGAGATCGAGCATTTCTGGGCCGGCGCCCTCCGCCGCGCCGTGATCGACGGCGATGTCGAGAATGGCAGCCTGATGGCCGGCCAGTCCGTCGGCATGGTGAACCGCGAGGCCCCCGCCGCCGAGATCATCGCGGAGCTGATCGGCCAGGCCGCCGCCGCCCTGGCCCGCCGCGCCGCATGAGCCTGAGGGCGGTGACAGGCGGGTGACAGGTGCAACCGGGATGCGATTCGGTTTGCCGCGCAGGCAGCCAGGGTCTACATGCCGGAAACGTGTTGAACGACATGAAGCGCCTCCCCCGCCCCGAACCCTCTGCCGCCGAAGCCGCCCGACTGGGCGAGGAACTGCGCGATGCGCGCGTCGCGCTCGGCCTTTCCCTCGAGGACATTGCCGCCTCGCTCCGCATCCGCCGTCCCTATCTCGTGGCGCTGGAGGAGGGCCGGGTGCACGACCTGCCGGCGCCGGCCTATGCGGTCGGCTTCGTCCGCACCTATGCGCGCGCCCTCGGCCTCGACGAGGATGAGGTCGTCCGCCGCTTCCGCGAGGCCAGCGGCCCGGTGGTGCAGCGCAAGACGGACCTCGTCTTCCCCGAGCCGGTGCCGGAGCACGGCCTGCCCGCCGGCGCGGTCATCCTGGTCGGCGCGATGCTTGCGGTCGGCGCCTATGCCGGCTGGTACCAGTGGTCCGGCAGCGGCGACCGCACGGTGGATGCCGTCGCCCCTGTCCCGGCGCGGATCGAGCAGGCCGCGCGGCTCGAGCCGGCGCCCGCCGCCACGCCCTCCCCGCCGCCCGCCGCCTCGCCGGTGAATGCCCAGGCTGCGCCGGCGCCGCCCCTGGCCACCGCGCCGCCCGCCCCGCCGCCGGCCGCCACCGCGACAGAGGGCCGCATCGTCCTCCGCGCCAGGGCGGATGCCTGGATCCAGCTCCGTGACCGCGGCACCGGCACGGTGATCCTCAACCGCGTCCTGCGCCCGGGCGAGAGCTACACGGTGCCGCCGCGCGAGGGCCTGCTCTTCACCACCGGCAATGCCGGCGGGCTCGACATCATGGTGGATGGCCAGCCGGTGCCCGCCCTCGGCGGCGCCCAGGCCGTCCGCCGCGACCTTCTGCTGGAGCCGGAGCGGCTGAAATCCGGCCAGCCGCCGGTCGCCGCCGCGGCCGCCATGCCACGCCCGGCACAATAGGCTGCCAGGGCGCTTGGGCATCGCCGCCCGGGCTGCCATATTCCCCGCCAGCACCCCAACGGGATTCCACCGCATGAGCTATCGCCCGTACCAGATGATCACCCGGCGGAAGTCGCGCCAGATCATGGTGGGCAAGGTGCCGGTCGGCGGCGACGCCCCGATCACCGTCCAGACCATGACCAATACCCCGACCGAGGATGCCGCGGCGACCATCGCCCAGATCCGCCGGTCCGAGGTGGCGGGCGTCGACATCGTCCGCGTCTCCTGCCCGACGCCGGAGAGCACCGCCGCCCTGGCCGAGATCGTGCGCGAGGTGAATGTCCCCATCGTCGCCGACATCCACTTCCACTATCGCCGCGCCATCGAGGCGGCGAAGGCGGGCGCGGCGTGCCTCCGCATCAACCCGGGCAATATCGGCAGCGCCGAGCGGGTGAAAGAGGTGGTGAAGGCCGCTCGCGACCATGGCTGCTCCATCCGCATCGGCGTCAATGCCGGCAGCCTGGAGAAGCACCTGCTGGAGAAGTATGGCGAGCCCAACCCGGACGCCCTGGTCGAGAGCGCGCTCTGGCACGCCGCCCACCTGCAGGACAACAACTTCCACGAGTTCAAGATCAGCGTGAAGGCATCCGACGTCTTCCTCGCCGCCGCCGCCTACCAGCAGCTCGCCGAGGTCTGCGACCACCCGCTGCACATCGGCATCACCGAGGCGGGGGGCAAGCGCACCGGCACGGTGAAGTCCGCCGTGGGCCTCGGCAGCCTGCTCTGGGCCGGCATCGGCGACACGCTCCGCGTCTCCCTCTCGGCGGAGCCGGAGGAGGAGGTGCATGTCGGCTGGGAGATCTTGAAGTCCCTCGGCATCCGCCACCGCGGCGTGAAGATCATCTCCTGCCCCTCCTGCGCCCGGCAGGGCTTCGACGTGATCCGCACCGTCGCCACGCTGGAGGACCGGCTGGCCCATATCGAGACGCCGGTGACGCTCTCCATCATCGGCTGCGTGGTGAACGGGCCGGGCGAGGCGCTGATGACCGATATCGGGCTGACCGGCGGCGGCGCCGGCCGGCACATGATCTACGCCTCCGGCAAGACCGACCACACCATCGACGAGTCCGCCATGGTCGACCACCTGGTCGAGCTGGTGGAGCGCCGGGTCGAGGCGATCAAGGCCGCGGACGCCGCCGAGAAGGCCGCGCTGGCGGCCGAATAGGCATGAACGCCCTCGGCTTCTCCGCCCTGCTGGTCGGCCGGCTGAGGCCGCAGGCGGCGCCGGGGCCGCGCGTGATGCGCCGCCTCGGCTGGATGCTGCTGGCCGAGCTGGCGCTGTTCCTCGCCCTTACCCTGGCGGACCGCCTGCCGCACTGAGGCGGCAGGCGGCCTCAAGGCATGGTCAGCGGTGGCTGTGAGAGGCCCGCGCGCTGGTCCGTGAGCCTTCCATCCGCTGCGCCGCCTGCAGGTGCTCCTGCAGCAGGGGCAGGTGGCGTTGGGCGAATGCCTTCACGTCCGGGTCCGTGCCGTCCCGCGCCTCGATCTGGAAGGCCTGCACATCCTCCTGGTGGCTTGTGACCATCGCCTGGGCGAAGGCCCGGTCGAAAGCCCGCCCGCGCAGCCCCGCCAGCTGGTCATGCATCGCCTGATGATGGGCCCCCATGCTGTCCGGCGGAGTGATCTGCTTCTGCTGGGCGAGGGCCAGCATCTCCTGGTTGATGCGGGTATGGTCCGCCACCATCCGCTCGCCGAGGCGCCGCACCGCCGGGGAACTGCCGCGCTGCTGGGCGAGCCGGCCCATCTGCACCTCGGCGATGCCGCCGCGGGTCGCGGTCGTCATGAAGCCGGCATCGGTGGTGGAGAGGGTCGGGTTCACCTGCGCCTTCGCCGCGGCGACCGTGGTATCCGCCGCCTGCTGCGTCTGCGCGCAGCCCATGAGCAGCACGGGCAGCAGGGCCGCCGACAAGACCAGACGTTTCATGGGTTCTCTCCTTCATCTTTGGGAATCTCGGATGAGAGCGCCCGAGAACCGGCACCGTTCCGCTGCGTCGCTTGCCCCGGATCGCTTGCCCTGGGCCGGGCAGAGGGCTATCCGGCATTCCCATGATCCCCCTCCAACCCGCCCGCGGCACCCGTGACCTGATCGGCGAGGAACACCGCCGCCACCACCACGTCATCGAGGCCGCGCGCCGGATCGCCACCCTGTACGGCTTCGAGGAATGGGCGACGCCCATCTTCGAGGATACCCGCGTCTTCGCCCGCGGCCTCGGCGACACCTCGGACGTCGTCTCGAAGGAGATGTACACCTTCGAGGACCGCGGCGGGGAGAGCGTCACCCTCCGCCCGGAGAACACCGCCGGCGTCTGCCGCGCCCTCGTCTCGAACGGGCTGACGCAGTCGATGCTGCCCCGCAAGGTCTTCTATGCCGGGCCGATGTTCCGCTACGAGCGCCCGCAGCGGGGCCGCTACCGCCAGTTCACCCAGATCGGCATCGAGGTGCTGGGCGCCGCCGAGCCCCTGGCCGATGCCGAGGTCATCGCCTGCGGCTGGCAGATCCAGCAGGAGCTGGGCATCACCGAGGGCACGGTGCTGGAGATCAACACCCTCGGCGACCCCCCGAGCCGGGATGCCTACCGCGCCGCGCTGGTCGCCTATTTCACCGCCCACCAGGAGCGCCTCTCGGCCGACAGCCGCATGCGCCTTGAGCGCAACCCCTTGCGCATCCTCGACAGCAAGGATGCCGGCGACCGCGCCATCGTCGCCGATGCGCCCACCATCTTCGACCACCTGACGCCCGAGGCCGGCGCCTTCTTCAACGCCGTGCAGCGCCACCTCGCGGCCTTCGGCGTCCCCTTCCGCATCAACCCGCGGATCGTGCGCGGCCTCGACTACTACAGCCACACCGCCTTCGAATTCGTCACCGAGCGGCTCGGCGCCCAGGGCACGGTGATGGGCGGCGGCCGCTACAACGGGCTGGTCGAGGAGATGGGCGGCCCGCCCACCCCCTCGGTCGGCTGGGCCGCCGGCGTCGACCGCCTGGCGCTGCTCATCGAGGCGATGGGCCTCACCCCCGCCGCCCCCCGCCCCGTCGCGGTGATCCCGGTCGGCGATGCCGCCGAGGCCCCGGCCCTCGCCCTGGTGCAATCCCTCCGCCGCGCCGGCATCCCCGCCGAGGTCGCCTACAAGGGCAACCTGAAGCGCCGCATGGAGCGTGCCAACCGCCAGTCCGCCCGCGCCGCCGTCATCCTCGGCGAGGAGGAGCTGGCGGCCGGCGCCGCCCAGCTCCGCGACCTCGACGCCGGCACGCAGGAGACCGTCCCGCTGGCGGAGATCCCCGGCCGCCTCGCATGAGCATTTCCGACAAGCTCGACCGCGTCCTGACCCGCGCCGAGGAGGTCCGCCACCTCCTCGCCACCGCCGATGGCAGCCAGTTCGGTGCCCTCTCCAAGGAGCTGTCCGAGCTGGAGCCGCTGGTCGAGCGGGTCGAGGCCCTCCGCGCCGCCATCCGCGCCCGCGACGAGGCCGAGGCCATGCTCGGCGACCCGGAGCTGCGCGAGCTGGCCGAGGACGAATACCTCGCCCAGAAGGAGGCCGTGCCCCGCCTGGAGCGCGAGGTCCGCCTCATGCTCCTGCCCAAGGACAGCGCCGACGAGCGCAGCGCCATCCTCGAGATCCGCCCCGCCGCCGGCGGCGACGAGGCCGCGCTCTTCGCCGCCGAGCTCTTCCGTGCCTACCAGCGCTACGCCGAGGGCCGCCGCTGGCGTTTCGAGGTGCTGGACTACGACGAGGGCGAGCTGGGCGGGGTGAAGGGCGCCACCGCCGAGATCGCCGGCACCGGCGTCTTCGCCCGCTTCAAATACGAGAGCGGCGTCCATCGCGTGCAGCGCGTGCCGGCGACCGAGACGCAGGGCCGCATCCACACCTCCACCGTCACCGTCGCCATCATGCCGGAGGCCGAGGAGGTGGACGTGCAGATCAACGAGAGCGACCTCCGCATCGACACCTACCGGGCGAGCGGCGCCGGCGGCCAGCACGTCAACAAGACCGACAGCGCCGTTCGCATCACCCACATCCCGACGGGCACGGTGGTGGCGATGCAGGAGGAGCGCAGCCAGCACAAGAACCGCGCCAAGGCGATGAAGGTGCTGCGCGCCCGCATCTACGAAGCCCAGCGCGCCCGCCTCAGCGAGGGCCGCGCCGCCGACCGCAAGTCCCAGGTCGGCACCGGCGACCGCAGCGAGCGCATCCGCACCTACAACTTCCCCCAGGGGCGGGTGACGGACCACCGCATCGGCCTGACGCTGCACAAGATCGACAAGGTCATGCTCGGCGATTTCGACGAGATCATCGACGCCCTGACCCAGGAGGACGAGGCGGCCCGGCTCGCGGCCGAGGGGGATTGAGCGCGTGTCCTGACCCGGCGGGGACGGTCGGCTTCTTCCTCTGCCGTGCCGGCCAGGCCCTCCGCGCCGCCGCCATCGAGGGGCCCCGACAGGAGGCGCGCCTGCTGCTGGCCCATAGCCTCGCCTGCCGCGAGGAGGACCTGCTGCGCGACCCCCGCGCGCCCGTTCCCCCCGAGGCCGCCGCCCGCTTCGCCACCCTCCTCCGCCGCCGGCTGGACCACGCGCCGATCGCCCATCTCCTCGGCGAGGCCGAGTTCTGGTCGCTCCCCTTCCGCGTCTCCCCTGCGACGCTGATCCCCCGCCCCGATACGGAGAGCCTGGTGGAGGCGGCGCTGGAGGCCTTTCCCGACCGCGCCGGCCCTCTCCGCCTGCTCGACCTCGGCACCGGTACCGGCTGCCTGCTGCTGGCGACCCTCTCGGAATACCCGGCCGCCACCGGCCTCGGCATCGACCGCATCCCGGCAGCTGCCGCCCTGGCGCAGGAGAACGCGAGCCGCCTCGGCCTCGCCGGCCGCGCCCGCTTCCTCGCCGCCGACTGGGCCGCCCCGCTCGCCGCCCGCTTCGACTTGGTCCTCTCCAACCCGCCCTATATCGAGACGGATGCGATCCCCGGCCTGATGCCCGACGTCGCCCGGCACGAGCCCGCCTCCGCCCTCGATGGCGGTGCCGATGGCCTTGCCGCCTACCGCCACCTCGCTGGCATCCTCGGGGGCCTGCTCGCCCCCGGCGGTCGCGCCGTCCTCGAGCTCGGCCAGGGCCAGCGCCCCGCCGTCGAGGCCCTGGCCCGCGCTGCCGGCCTCACGCCCATCGCCTGCCGCCCCGACCTCGGCGGCATCGACCGTGCCCTGGTCCTGGAATGACCCTTTCTTGCGCCGCGTCGCAAAAAAACTGTTTGGCGTGGGGGCCGGCAGCGACTAGCTTGCGGGCAGGCCTTCGCGGGCAGGCGGGCATGTCCCACGCTGCGCAGGCCCCGATCCGTGGGGCGGCCTTAGCAAGCATGGCCTCCACGGCGCTTTGAACCACATCGACCGCCACAGCCGATCCGACCCGACAGCCGGGCAGGGACGGGGCGGCCAAGCTGCGAGACGGCAGACGCAATACCGATGAACATGAAACGGATTCGCGGCCGCAGCCACCGGCACGGTGGAGGCGGCGGGGGCGGCGGCAGCGGGGGTGGCGGCGGCGGACAGTATCGTCCGGCATCGCACCAGCCGATGAGCCGGAACCACGTCTTCGACTCCAACGGCCCGGACATGCGCCTGCGCGGGACCGCGCAGCAGCTCTTCGAGAAGTACCTCCAGCTCGGCCGCGACGCGACCGGCTCGGGCGACCGGGTGATGGCCGAGAGCTACTTCCAGCACGCCGAGCACTACTTCCGCATCATCAACGCCATGAACCAGGTCCAGCAGCAGCAGGGCGGGCAGCAGCAGCCCCGCCGCTACCAGGGCGGCCCGGATGGTGGCGAAGGCGGCGAGAACCAGGGCGACCAGCAGCCCGAGTTCAACGGCCACGCCCAGAACGGCCAGCCCTACGGCAACCAACCCCAGAACGGCCAGTCCATGGAGAACGGCCAGGACGAGGACGAGCAGCAGCCCCAGGCCCAGCCCGGGATGCGCGAGCGCGAGCAGCTCTGACACGCGCGACGCCGGCGCGTTGACAGCCCGGGGCGCCGGCCCCAGGCTACCTCCTGTTCCAAGGGGGGCTCCAGGCTGGGGCTGAGATATGGCGGGCCCGCCATGACCCTTCGAACCTGATCCGGGTCATGCCGGCGTAGGGAACGGAACAAGCGGGCAGCGCCCCCCGGGGCATGTCCGCCCCCGCGCGTCACACCGCCCGGATCTCCATTCAGGAGGTCCAAGAATGCCCGACATCTTCCCGCCCGAGAGCCTCGAGGTCACCACCGGCCCGCTGCCGGCCTCGCGCAAGATCCACATCGCCGGCGCCCATCACCCCGGCATCCGGGTGGCGATGCGCGAGATCGCGCTCGACCCTTCGGCGAAGGAGCCGCCGCTCCGCGTCTACGACACCTCCGGCCCCTATACCGACCCGCTCCACCCGACCGACATCCGCCGCGGCCTGCCTGCGCTGCGCGCCGACTGGATCGAGGCCCGCGGCGATGTCGAGGCCTATGAGGGCCGCGACCCCAGGCCCGAGGATGACGGGCTGAAGCCCGGCGAGGCCCGCCGCGTCCCCGTCTTCGACCGCGGCCAGCGCCAGCCGCTCCGCGCCCGCCCTGGCGCCGCGCCTACCCAGCTCGCCTATGCCCGCGCCGGCATCGTCACGCCGGAGATGGAATACGTCGCCATCCGCGAGAATCTGGGCCGCGCGAAGCTGCGCGAAGCGGCGGAGCGCGACGGCGAGAGCTTCGGCGCCGCCATCCCCGACTACGTCACCGCCGAGTTCGTCCGCGACGAGGTCGCCCGCGGCCGCGCCATCATCCCCGCCAACATCAACCACCCGGAATCGGAGCCGATGGCGATCGGCCGGAACTTCCTGGTGAAGATCAACGCCAATATCGGCAACAGCGCCGTCGCCTCCTCCGTCGCGCAGGAGGTGGACAAGCTCGTCTGGGCCATCCGCTGGGGCGCCGACACGGTGATGGACCTCTCCACAGGCCGCAACATCCACACGACGCGCGAGTGGATCATCCGCAACTCGCCCGTCCCCATCGGCACCGTGCCCATCTACCAGGCCCTGGAGAAGGTCGGCGGCCGGGCGGAGGACCTGACCTGGGCGATCTTCCGCGACACGCTGATCGAGCAGGCCGAGCAGGGGGTCGACTACTTCACCATCCATGCGGGCGTCCGCCTCGCCTACATCCCGCTGACGGCGAAGCGCGTGACGGGCATCGTCTCGCGCGGCGGGTCCATCATGGCGAAGTGGTGCCTGGCGCATCACCAGGAGAATTTCCTCTACACGCATTTCGCCGAGATCTGCGAGATCATGCGGGCCTATGACGTCAGCTTCTCGCTCGGCGACGGCCTCCGCCCCGGCTCCATCGCCGACGCCAACGACGCCGCGCAATTTGCTGAACTCGAGACGCTGGGCGAACTCACCAAGCTCGCCTGGGCCCGCGACGTGCAGGTGATGATCGAGGGCCCCGGCCATGTGCCGATGCACAAGATCCAGGTGAACATGACGAAGCAGCTCGAGGTCTGCGGCGAGGCGCCCTTCTACACGCTCGGGCCCCTCACGACGGACATCGCCCCCGGCTACGACCACATCACCAGCGGCATCGGCGCCGCCATGATCGGCTGGTTCGGCTGCGCCATGCTCTGCTACGTGACGCCGAAGGAGCATCTCGGCCTGCCCGACCGGGACGACGTGAAGACCGGCGTCATCACCTACAAGATCGCCGCCCACGCCGCCGACCTGGCCAAGGGCCACCCCGCCGCCAGGCTCCGCGACGATGCCCTCAGCCGCGCCCGCTTCGAATTCCGCTGGCGCGACCAGTTCAACCTCGGCCTCGACCCAGAAACGGCCGAGAAATTCCACGACCAGACCCTGCCGGCCGAAGGGGCGAAGCTCGCCCATTTCTGCTCCATGTGCGGCCCGAAATTCTGCTCGATGAAGATCAGCCAGGAGGTCCGCGAGGCCGCGCAGCAGGGCATGGAGGAGATGTCGGAGCGCTTCCGCGGCAATGGCGGCGAGATCTACCTGCCGCCGGTGGCGCGGTAACTGCCGGAAGGCCGGGGAGACGCCATTCTCCCCGGCCTCCATCCCTATCAGACCCATGGCGGACTCGCCGCTCTTGCCCGGCACCAGGCACTGTATTGCCGGTGGCACCGACACAAGCGCTCAGCGGGGGCACGACATGGACATCAGGCCAGTGCAGGATGTGGACGCCCCCATCCTTGCCGATCTGCTCAACGAGATCATCGCCCGTGGAGGGACGACCGCGTTGGAAGAGCCATTCACCCCCAAGGCCCTGGCCGACGAGATGCTGACGGGTCCCGACGCGATCTGCTGCTTCGTGGCCCAGGGTGATGACGGCGGCTTGGGAGGCTTCCAATCGCTGCTTCGGTCCCGGGCCCTGCCGGATGGCGTGGGCGACATCGCCACCTTCAGCCGCCTTGGATGGGCACGGCGGGGGATAGGGTCCCGGCTTTTCGCGGCGACGCGGCAGGCAGCCACGAGGACGGGGCTGGTAGCGATCAACGCGACCATCCGCGCCGACAACCTCGGCGGTCTCGCCTTCTACACGCGGCTGGGCTTCATGGATGAGGAGATCAGTCGCTCGGTGTCCCTCCGGGACGGCACCCCCATCGACCGGGTCAGCAAGCGCTATATCCTGCCAGGCCCAGGCCCATAGGAACAAAACCGAAAGACGGGCTGCGCCCGACAGGCACGGCAAGGCTTCTCGACGCCTAAAATTCCCGGCGAGATCCCAACGAAATCGACGCCCTCTCCCCCATCGGCTTCAGCCGTTCGAGCCTAATGCAGCAGCTCCCCCTGCAGCGGCTCCAGCGCATCCCCCACCGCCAGCCGCCCGCCCTCGATCACCTCGGCATAGACGCCGAGATCGGCATGGCCGAAGGCTTCCCGCAGCACCTTCGGCGGCTTCGCGTCCCGCTCCGCCGTCTCCGGGTTCACCTCCGTCGCCGGGCAGCGCACGATCCGCTTGAACACCCTGAGCCGCGCGCCGCCGAGCTGGATCTCCTGCCCGAGCAGGCCGAAATCCGCCCAAGGGACGCCGCCCGATACGTAGACATTCGCCCGGAACCGCAGCGGGTCGAGCCGCATCCCCGCCGCCTCCTCCAGCGCGGCGAGGCTGGCGAGGCTGATGATGGAGATGCATTTCGCCGCCACATCGGTGAAGTTGTGCCCCGGCGCCTCGACGAAGCGCGGCACCCCGCGCGCCTCCTCGCCCATGAAGGCGGCGAGCCAGGCGGCGATCGCCACCCGCCCCTCCTCGCTCCGCGTGTCGCCGAGGAAGGGCGCGCCCTCCGGCGGGCGGATCAGCAGCTGGCCGCTCCGCGGGTCGAAGGCGGTATGCAGCAGGGCCAGCCTGGCATTCGCCATGAGGCAGCCGAAATGCCGCTTCTGCAGCCAGGTCGGGGCCGCCGTATCGAAGGGGGCATCGCCCTGGGCGAGGGCGAAGCGACGGTCATGCGGCAGGCATTCGCCCTCCCGCAGCGTGACCTCCTCCAGCGCCTCGGCGGTGAGGCCCTTCACCGGATAGCGATAGATATGTTCGACCCGCATCGGAATAAAATCTCCCGCCCCTTGACCTCGCGCAAGGCGAATTACCACATCCTTCGACGAACTTGGTGCCGCCGTCGCCTTTCTGGGGCGGTCGGCACCGTCGCCTCGATGAGGGACAGACACAATGGACGTTGAGAAATTCACCGAAAGGTCGCGCGGCTTCCTCCAGGCTGCCCAGACCATTGCCATCCGCGAGTACCACCAGCGCGTCACGGCGGAGCATCTGCTGAAGGCGCTGCTCGATGACGAGCAGGGCGCGGCCGCCGGGTTGATCCGTGCTGCCGGTGGCGATGCCGCTCGCGCCAAGCAGGCCATCGACCTCGAGATCAGCCGCCAGCCCAAGGTCACCGGCGGCGGCGCCGGCCAGCCGCAATTCACCCCCGACATCGTCCGCGTGCTGGATGCCGCCCAGCAGCAGGCGCAGAAGGCCGGCGACGAGTATGTCGCGCAGGACCGGCTGCTGGTGGCGCTCGCCGCCTCCGACACCCCGGCCGGGCGCGTGCTGAAGGGTGCCGGCGCCGATGCGCAGCGCCTGGAGGCCGCCGTCACCGACCTCCGCAAGGGTCGCAAGGTCGACAGCCAGAACGCCGAGCAGAATTTCGACGCCCTCAAGAAATACGCCCGCGACATCACCGAGGCCGCGCGGGAGGGCAAGCTCGACCCGGTCATCGGCCGCGACGAGGAAATCCGCCGCGCCATCCAGGTCCTCGCCCGCCGCACCAAGAACAACCCGGTGCTGATCGGCGAGCCCGGCGTCGGCAAGACCGCCATCGTCGAGGGCCTCGCGCTGCGGATCGTCAAGGGCGACGTGCCGGAGGCGCTGAAGTCGAAGCGCGTCATGGCGCTCGACCTCGGCGCCATGGTCGCCGGCGCCAAGTATCGCGGCGAGTTCGAGGAGCGCCTGAAGGGCGTGCTGTCGGAGACCGAGCAGGCCGCCGGCGAGATCATCCTCTTCATCGACGAGATGCATACCCTCGTCGGTGCCGGCAAGGCGGATGGCGCGATGGACGCCTCCAACCTGCTGAAGCCGGCGCTGGCCCGTGGCGAGCTGCACTGCATCGGCGCGACCACGCTCGACGAGTACCGCAAGCATGTGGAGAAGGACGCGGCGCTGGCGCGGCGCTTCCAGCCCGTCTTCGTCGGCGAGCCGAGCGTCGAGGATACGGTCAGCATCCTCCGCGGCATCAAGGAGAAGTACGAGCTGCACCACGGCGTCCGCATCACGGACGGCGCCCTGGTCGCGGCGGCGACGCTCTCCAACCGCTACATCACCGACCGCTTCCTGCCCGACAAGGCAATCGACCTGGTGGACGAGGCGGCCTCCCGCCTCAGGATGCAGGTCGACAGCAAGCCGGAGGAGCTGGACGCGATCGACCGCGACCTGATGCGCCTCAAGATCGAGCGTGAGGCGCTGCGCAAGGAGGAGGATGCCGCCTCCCGCGACCGGCTGGTCAAGCTCGAGAAGGAGCTGGCCGAGCTCGAGGAGCGCTCGCGCGAGATGACGCAGCGCTGGGAGGCAGAGAAGGGCAAGGTCGTCGAGAGCCAGAAGCTGAAGGAGGAGCTGGACCGCGCCCGCACCGAGGTCGAGCTGGCCCAGCGCCGCGGCGACCTGGCGAAGGCCTCCGAGCTGCTCTACGGCACCATCCCGACGCTCGAGAAGCAGCTTGCGGCCACCGGCGACGGCGATGCGCGGCTGGTGAACGAGGCCGTCACCGAGGAGGGCATCGCCGGGGTCGTCAGCCGCTGGACCGGCATCCCGGTCGAGAAGATGCTGGAGGGCGAGCGCGCCAAGCTCC
>JAESFM010000157.1_pt1 | contig 22624 bp, 33 predicted proteins | sample 9266171 | NCBI WGS metagenome assembly JAESFM01 (sample SAMN14505069, study PRJNA617099) | algae metagenome | isolation source: Hassallia sp. WJT32-NPBG1 and co-occurring heterotrophs from well developed... | place: USA: Mojave Desert, Joshua Tree National Park, California | collected 2006-06-22
CGACAGACCGCCGCTGTCGTTGTGGCGCTCCCATGGTGAACCTGGCCCACAGCGCGTCCTTCCACGCCTGCTGGAAGACTGCACCATCAAACCCCGGGATCAAACAGCTAGTTCGGCAGGATGACGCCCTTGCCCGAGGTCTGCGCGTCGAAGAGCCTGTAGGCCTCCTCCGCTTGGTCCAGCCGCCAGCGATGGGTGAAGAGCTTGTCCACCGCGATGCCGCGATCGGCGATGTAGCGGGCGCACTCCGCCTGGCCGACGGTGGAGAAGGTCCAGGAGCCGATCAGCGTCACCTGCCGGCGGAGCATGTCCGGGCTGACGTCGAGCGTCACCTCGCCCCCCTCCCCCACATAGCAGGCCTTGCCCCAGGTGCGGATGCAGCGCACCGCCTGGGCCCGCGCCTGGGGCGAGGAGGAGGCGTCAAGCGAGAGATGCGCGCCGAGGCCATGCGTCGCGTCGCGGATGGCGCCGACCACGTCATTGGTCTCGATTGGGTTGATCAGCAGGTCGGCGCCGAATTCGCGGGCGCGGGCCAGGCGCTCCGGGCTGGTGTCGAGGGCGATGACGCGGGCGCCCATCGCAGAGGCGAGCTGCGTCGCGGAGAGGCCGACCGGGCCCTGGCCGAAGACCGCGATCGTATGGTCGCCCTGCAGGCCGAGCCGCTGCAGCGCGCCCCAGGCGGTGCCGGTGCCGCAGGAGATGGCGGCGCCGGTCTCGAAGGACAGCTCCTCCGGCAGCGTCACCACCGTGCGCGCCGGGCAGACCATGTAGCTGGCGTGGGCGCCGTGGCCGGTGGCGCCATAGACCTGGTCGACGCCGTCGTCGCAGAGCTGCATCCAGCCGGTCGAGCATTGCGGGCAGACGCCGCAGCCGACGTAGTGGTGCTGCATCACCCGCTGACCGATGCGCGCCTGCTTCGGCGAGACGTTCTGGCCCACCGCGACCACCACGCCGCAGGGCTCGTGCCCGCGGATGATCGGGCCGGAGAGGCCCTTGGTGAAGCCGAGCGAGGCGGAGGCGCCGCCGGCCGGCGCCCGGTAGAATTTCAGGTCGCTGCCGCACATGCCGGAGGCCTTGATCTCCAGCACCACGTCGTCCGGCCCGGGCGTCGGGTCCGGGAAGTCCTGCAGGGCCAGCTGCCGGTCGCCGAGGAAGACCACACCCTTCATGCCGAACACCCTCCCATGACGGGCTCTGCGGCCCGGGCCTCCATCATGCGGCGGGACCAGGGCGAGGCCCAGGGGGGTACGGCGGCGAAACCCCCGATGCGGGGGTGGCGGAAGGGGGCTAGACTGGAGCGAAAGGGAGCCCCGCCATGGACGCCATCACCCAGCCGCCCGTCATCCGCCTGCATCCCGAGGACGGCGTCGTCATCGCCCGCCAGGTGCTGCCGCCGGGGACGCCGGTGGCGCCGAATGTCGTCGCCGCGGCGCGCATCCCGGCCGGGCACAAGGTGGCGGTGCGTTTCCACCAGAAGGGCGAGCCGGTGACGCGCTACGGGCAGATCATCGGCTTCACGACGGAGCCGGTGACGCCCGGGCAGTGGGTGCACAGCCACAACCTCGCCATGGGCGACTTCGCCCGCGACTATGCCTGGGGCGTGGATGCCAGGCCGACCGACTACGTGGCCGAGCCGGCGACTTTCCAGGGCATCCGCCGGCCGGATGGGCGCGTCGCCACGCGGAACTACATCGGCATCCTGACCTCGGTGAATTGCTCCGCCCATGTGGCGGACCTCATCGCCCAGGCCTTCCGGCGCAACCCGCTGACCGGCGAGGATCCGCTGGCGGAGTGGCCGAATGTCGATGGCGTCGTCGCGCTGACGCACAAGACGGGCTGCGGCATGACGCAGGGGGAGCCGCTCAGCATCCTGCGGCGGACGCTCGGCGGCTTCGCGCGGCATGCGAATTTCAGCCATGTCATCGGCATCGGCCTCGGCTGCGAGGTGAACCAGATCGGCGGGCTGCTGGAGGAGCAGCGGCTGGCCGGGCGGCTGCGCAGCATGGACATCCAGGAGATGGGCGGCAGCCGGAAGACCGTGCAGGCGGGCATCGACTTCGTGCGCGAGGTGGTGGCGGAAGCCAACCGCGTGACGCGGGAGACGGTGCCGGCGAGCGAGCTCTGCGTCGCGCTGCAATGCGGCGGCTCGGACGGGTATTCGGGCATCACCGCCAATCCGGCGCTGGGGGCGGCTTCCGACCTCGTCGTGCGGCACGGCGGCACGGTCATCCTCTCCGAAAGCCCGGAGACCTATGGGGCGGAGCATCTCTTCACCCGCCGCGCGGTCAGCGAGGAGGTGGGGCAGAAGCTGGTGGACGTGATGCACTGGTGGGAGGACTACACTTCGAAGCTCGGCGCCGAGATGGATGCTAACCCCTCCCCCGGCAACAAGCTCGGCGGGTTGACCACCATCCTCGAGAAGTCGCTCGGCGCGATGGCGAAGGCGGGCTCGACCAACCTCGTCGATGTCGTGCGCTATGCGGAGGCGGTGACGCAGCGGGGCTTCGTCTTCATGGACACGCCGGGCTACGACCCGGTGGCGGCGACGGGCCAGGTGGCGGGCGGGGCCAACCTTCTCTGCTTCACCACCGGGCGCGGCAGCGTCTTCGGCTGCAAGCCGACCCCCTCCATCAAGCTCGCCACCAACACGCCGATGTACGAGCGCATGGTGGACGACATGGACATCAATTGCGGCACCATCGTCACCGGCGAGGAGACGGTGCAGCAGGTGGGCGAGCGCATCTTCCAGCATATGCTGCGTACGGCGAGCGGCGAGCGGACGAAGAGCGAGGAGTTCGATTTCGGCGGGGCGGAGTTCGCGCCCTGGCCGATGGGCGCGACCATGTAGCCGGGTCTCGCCACATTCGGGCGGAGGGATGGGGCCGATGGAGATCGGCCCTTTTCTTTTGCCCAGGGCGAGACGCCGAGGAATCGCATCATCTGATGGGCGGGACGTGGCGCGGCTTGCCGGTTCGGTTGCGTGCCCGGAAGACACAGTTGCCATGCTCCCGCCGCAATCCTGCCCCAATTGCCTTGCGGGCCTCACGACGTTTTGTATATCTCATCCCGTACTGATTTCGAACGGGAGATTTCGCCTTGGCCGCTTCCGGCACGCCGACCGCTTCCCAAGGGTCCTTCCGGCGGACCTGGCGCATGGCCCGCGGCTGGTACGGCTCCGAGGAGCGGGCGGTGGCCTGGGGGCTGACGGCGGCGACCCTCGTCCTGACGCTGGCGCAGATCGGCACGCAGCTTCGCCTCAATCTCTGGCACCGCGACTTCTTCAACGCGCTGGAGCAGCGGCAGGCGGCGACGAGCGCCGACCAGGTCTCGCTCTTCCTGATGCTGGCGGGGCTGAGCATGGCGATCGCCGTCGCGCTGCTCTGGGCGCAGCAGATGCTGGCCCTGCGCTGGCGGCGCTGGCTGGTGCACCACCTGCAGGAACGCTGGCTGGCGGATGCCTGCCACTACCGCATGGGGCTGATGCCGGATGCGGCGGACAATCCGGATCAGCGGATCAGCGAGAACACACGCTGGGCGACCGCCATGGCTGTCGACCTGACGGTTGGGCTGCTTCAGGCGCTGCTGACGCTTGTTTCCTTCACCGGCGTACTCTGGACGCTCTCCGACGCCGTCCGGCTCGGAGGCATCGAGGTGCCGGGGAGCCTGGTGCTCGTCGCTGGCCTCTATGCGCTGGCGGGCGGGACGCTGACTTGGCTGATCGGGCGGCCATTGGTCGACATCAATATCCGCCGCAACCACGCGGAATCCGACCACCGCTTCGCCCTTCTGCGCCTGCGCGAGAGCGCGGAGGCGGTGGCGCTGATCCGTGGCGGGGCCGATGAGGCCGCAGGGCTGCGCGGCAGCTTCGGGCGCGTCGTCGGGGTGATGCATCAGCTGCTGCGGACGGAGCGGCAGCTCATGTGGCTCGGCTCGGGCTATGGGATGGTCGCCGCCGTCATCCCGCTGCTGCTGGCGAGCCCGCGGTACTTCGCCGGCGCCCTGACGCTCGGCGTGCTGATGCAGATGGCGCAGGCCTTCACCGAGGTGGTGCGCGCCCTCTCCTGGTTCCAGGAGAGCTGGCCGCGGCTGGCCGACTGGCGCAGCCATGTGGAGCGGATCGTGGCGCTCGAGGACAGCCTCGATGCCGCGGAGGCGCTCGGCGCCGGGAGCGGCATCGGGATCGAGGAAGGCGGCGAGGTGCTGGCCTTCGAGGGGCTGACCGTGCGTGCGCCCGACGGCAAGGTGCTGATCGCCGGCGCCTCGGCCACGATCCGTGCCGGGGAGCGGGTGCTGATCCGCGGCGAGAGCGGCACGGGCAAGAGCACGCTGTTCCGCGCCGCCGCCGGGCTGTGGCCCTGGGGCGAGGGCGTGATCCGCGTGCCGGTGCGGGAGACGATGATGATCCTGCCGCAGCGGCCCTACCTGCCGCTCGGGACGCTGCGCGAGGCGGTCTGCTACCCGGCGCCGGCGGGGCGGTTCGGCGATGCGGCGGTGCAGGCGGCGCTGATCCGCTGCGGGCTGCCGGGGCTCATCGGGCGGCTGGACGAGGCGGGGCGGTGGGACCGCTCGCTCAGCCTCGGGCAGCAGCAGCGCATCGGCTTCGCCCGGCTGCTGCTGCACCGCCCGCGCTGGGTGCTGCTGGACGAAGCGACCTCGGCGCTCGACGATGCCGGGCAGGCGGCGCTGATGGGGCTCTTCGCCACCGACCTGACCGAGGCGACGCTGGTCTCGATCGGGCACCGGCCGGGGCTCGCCGAGCACCATGACCGGGTGCTGCAGCTCGAGCCCGGGGCGGCCGGGGCGCGGCTGACGGCGCCGCGCCCGGCGGTGGTGCTGCCGGCGCTGGTGGTGGCGCCGTACCGGTAGGGCCTACAACTCGACCTTGCCGGTGTGGAGGCGGAGCCGGATATGGTCCGGCACCTCCTGCCCGGCATCGGTGAAGGCCTTGCGCAGCGCATTCATGCTCGGGCCGAAGATGCCGCTGCGGTTCTCGCTGCACCATTCGCGCGACTGCGCCGGCATGGTCACGCTGCCCTGGAAGCGGGGCATGACCCAGCGGGCGAAGAGCTCGTAGCTGCGCAGCGTGTCCTCGCGGTTGGCCCATTCATGGGCGCGGAAGAGCACCGCGCCGGCCCCGCCCTCGGTATATTCGAGCAGGCGCTCAATGCCCTTCGCCACCGTCTCCGGGCTGCCGACCAGGGTGGTGCCGGCCTTCAGCCCGTCGCCGAGCGGGTTCTCGCTGCGCATGGGCGGGCGGCCCAGGGTCTCGCTGAAATAGGTCAGCGTCTCCAGCCGCTCGCCGCGGGCGACGTCGTGGAAGGCGCGCTCGTCCTCCTCGGCGCAATGCATGTTCACGACCAGGCGCCAGCCGTCGCGCGGCATGGTCTTGCCATGCTTCGCCGCCTCGGCCTCGCCCTGGCGCCAGTGCTCGGCGAGCTTGGCATTGCCGCCGGGGAGACCGGCGCCCAGCGACAGCAGGCCGACGCCATGCTTGCCGGCGGTCAGCACGCCGGAGGGGGTGGTGGCGCTGGCGACCGCGATCGGGAAATGCGGGTAGGTGTAGGGGGCGAGGTGGAGGCGGGCCTGGTTCAGCTCGAACCAGTCGGTCTTCATCGTCACCGGCTCCTCGCAGGCGAGAAGCTTCATGATGGCGCCGAGGCTCTCATCCATCATGCGGCGCTGATCCTCGGCCTTGATGCCCATCATATAGGCGTCGGAGACCAGGGCGCCGGGGCCGCAGCCGAGCATGGCGCGGCCGCGGGTCATGTGGTCGAGCTGGACGAAGCGCTGCGCGACGAGGAAGGGGTGATGGTAGGGCAGCGAAGTGACGCCGGAGCCGAGCATGATGTGCTTCGTGCGCTCGGCCGCCGCGCCGATGAAGATCTCGGGCGAGGCGATGATCTCCCAGCCGGCGGAGTGGTGCTCGCCGATCCAGGCCTCGTCATAGCCGAGGGTGTCGAGCCACTGGATCAGCTCCAGGTCGCGGCCGAGGGCAAGGGTCGGGTTGTCGCCCACGCGGTGGAAGGGCGCGAGGAAGATGCCGAAGCGCAAGCCGCGATGGGCCATCAGGGGTGCCTTTCTTCTCAGACGTCGAAGGGAGGCTAGGAAGCGGCCGTGGGGCGGTCAACCGATCGGCTACCTCGGCCGGTCGGCGGTCCGCAGGGCTACGGAGCCGCCGCCGAGGCGGAGGCGCGGGCCGCCATCGCTCAGCCTGCCGTCCTCGGCGACGCGGAAGACGGAGATGTCCTTCTCCACCATGTTGCCGACGAAGAGCATCCGCCCGTCCGGCGAGAAGGCGGCGCCCTGGGACCAGGTGCCGACCTGCGCCTCGGAGACGACCGAGAGGCGGCCGTTGTCGATGCGGAGGATCTTCACCAGCCCCGGCCCGGCGAAGGGCGAGCCGGCGGGCTTGTTGGAGCCGTTCATCACCGTGACCGCCATGAGGCGCGGGTCGGGGCCGGTCTGGATGCCTTCCGGTGTCTGTCCCACGCTCACCGTGTCGATGATGCGGTAGGGCTCCCGGGTCAGGTCGATGAGGCTGACCGTATCGGCATCGCCGGTGCCGCGCCCGATATTGGCGACGGCGGCGTAGCGGCCATCGGCCGTCACCGCGAGGCCGTAGGGGCGAACGCCTGTGGTGATCTCGCGGTCGAGCTTCACCACCCGCTCGCCCTCGACCTGGAGGACATTGACCTGGTGGTCGCCATAACGGGTGACGAGCGCCCGGCGGCCGTCCGGGGTGAAGGCGACATGGGAGACCTCGGAGGAAACCGGGCCGATCTCGACCTTGCCGATGGAGGCCACCTGGCCATTGGCGATGCGGAAGATGCCGACCGTGCCCTCCGCCCGGTTGGCGACCAGCGCCAGCGTGCCGGCGCGGTTGATGGAGAGGCCGGCGGGGGCGGCACCGGTCGGCAAGGTGGCCGTGACGCGGGGCGGGCTGGCGGTGAGGTCCACCACGGCCATGGTATTGCCGGGCATGACACGGGCAGGGTCGGCCGGGTCGCGCTGCTGGTTGGCGGTGACGAGGGCGAGGCGCTCGTCCGGCGTGATGGCGACCGAGACGGGCGGGCCGACGACGCTGGCGGGCACGGCGATCTCGGCGCGGATGCGCGGCGTGCCGGAGGCGAGGTCGATGACCGTCAGCGTGTCCGGCGGCGACTCGCGGAGGGTACGGACGGCGCCGTTCTCCAGCACCATCTTGCTGTCATTGGCCGACAGGAGGAGTTGGGCGGAGGCCAGGCCGGGGCCGAGGCCCGAGGCGATGATGCCGGCGAGCAGCCAGTGGCGCATGTGTTTCTTCCTCCCGTGGGGCACTGGGCCCGGGGTGGAGTGTCCGTCGCGCATGGCCCAAGCGCAAGCCGCAGCCAAGGCTTGTGCGGCGGCCTGGCAGGATGGAGATTGCGCCCGTGTCGGGGGTCCGGTTCGAGATGGCAATCACTTTGCGGGCGGTGCTGCGCCGAATGCGGCTGGGAAGACTGCCCCCTCCCCCGGCCCGCCCCGCGCAGCCCTATTGCTATCTCGGCGGCGACCGGGCGCTGGCGCTGACGCATCGGGGCCAGATGATCTATCTCGACACGCGCGACCTCGGCCTCACCCCGCATATCGCCGTACATGGCACCTGGGAGATGGATGTGGAGGCGGTGCTCGGCCGGCTACTGCGGCGCGGTGACCACGTCGCCGAGGTCGGGGCCAATATGGGCTACCACACGCTGGCCATGGCCGAGGCGGTGGGACCAGAAGGGCATATCGACAGTTTCGAGGCGAATCCGGTGGTGCTGCCGCTGCTGCGGGCGACGATCGCGGTGAACGGCTTCGCCGGGCGGGTGACGCTGCACCCGGTGGCGGCGCTGGATGCGCCGGGCGAGGTGAGCTTCAGCAGCGACCCGGAGCATATTGGCAGCGGGCATCTCGCCCATGAGCTGGAGGCGGCGAACTACTCGCGCCGCGCGACCGTGCCGGCGGTGACGCTGGATGCCGCGCTGGCAGGGGTGCCAGCGCTCGATCTGCTGCGCATGGATGCCGAAGGGTCCGAGCCGCAGGTGCTGCGCGGGGCGGCGGCGTTGATCGGGCGCTCGCCGGGGCTGCGGATCCTCACCGAATGGTCGGCGCCGATGATGGCGGTCCGGAGCGACCTCAGCGCGCTGGTCGCCTGGCTGGGGGGCGAGCTGGGTTTCGGCTTCTGGCGGGTGGCAAAGGGGGGCGTTCTGGAGCCCGTGCCGGCAGAGAACCTGCCGGGCCTGCCGCATGGCGACCTGCTGATGATGCGCCCATGAGGAAAGGGCGGCGGGTTGCCCCGCCGCCCTTTCCTTATCTGTCCGGCCGGGGCTGCGTCAGCCCGCGGCGGCTTCCTCGGCCTCGGGCCGCTCCGGCTTCGGGCCGCTGTCGAGGCCCTTCGCTGCCGGGTCGCGGTCGACGAGCTCGATCACCGCCATGGCAGCGGCGTCGCCGTAGCGGATGCCGGCCTTCAGCACGCGGGTATAGCCGCCGTTGCGGGCCTTGTAGCGCTCGGCGATGGTGGTGAAGAGCTTGTCCACCACCTTCTGGTCCATGATCTGCGCGTAGGCCTGGCGGCGCGCATGCAGGCCGCCGCGCTTCCCGAGGGTGATGATGCGCTCCACATAGGGGCGCAGCTCCTTCGCCTTGGGCAGCGTCGTGGTGATCTGCTCGTGCTTCAGCAGGCTCGTCGCCATGTTGCGGAACATGGCGAGGCGGTGGGTGGAGGTGACGCCGAGCTTCCGGCCGGCAATCCCGTGTCGCATGGTATGGGCTTCCTAATCCGCCGGACTCAGAACGGCTCTTCGAGTTTCTTGGCCAGCTCTTCGATGTTCTCGGGCGGCCAGCCGGTGACGGTCAGGCCGAGCCCGAGGCCCATCGAGGCCAGGACTTCCTTGATCTCGTTCAGCGACTTGCGGCCGAAATTCGGCGTCCGCAGCATCTCCTGCTCGGTCTTCTGCACGAGGTCGCCGATATAGACGATGTTGTCGTTCTTCAGGCAGTTCGCCGAGCGGACGGAGAGCTCGAGCTCGTCCACCTTGCGGAGCAGGTTGCGGTTGAAGGGCAGGTCGTCCCGCTCCTCCTCCACCTTGCGCTCGCGCGGCTCGTCGAAGTTGATGAAGAGCTGCAACTGGTCCTGCAGGATGCGGGCGGCGAGCGCCACGGCATCCTCCGGAGCGACGGTACCGTCCGTCTCCAAGTTCATGACCAGCTTGTCGTAGTCGGTCACCTGGCCGACGCGGGTCGGCTCGACGCGGTAGGCGACGCGGCGGACGGGCGAGTAGATGGCATCGACCGGGATGAGGCCGATCGGCGCATCCTCGGGGCGGTTCATCGCCGCCGGGACATAGCCCTTGCCGGTGCCGACGGTCAGCTCCATTGAGAGGCGGGCGCCGTCGTCCAGCGTGCAGATGACGAGATCGGGGTTGGCGATCTCGATATCGCCCGTGGTCTGGATCTGGCCGGCCGTCACCTCGCCAGGGCCGGTCGCGGTAAGCGCGAGGCGCTTCGGCCCCTCACCCTGCATCCGGATGGCGAGCTGCTTCACATTCAGCACGATATCCGTGACGTCCTCGCGGACGCCCTGGATGCTGCTGAATTCATGCAGCACTCCGTCGATGCGGATCGCCGTGACGGCCGCCCCCTGGAGGGAGGACAGCAGCACGCGGCGGATCGCATTGCCGAGCGTCATGCCGAAGCCGCGCTCCAGCGGCTCGGCAACGATGGTCGCGGTGCGCTCGGGGTCAGCGCCGACCTCGACGCCCAGCTTCTCGGGCCGGATGAGCGACCGCCAGTTCCTCTCGATCACGAACAGTCTCCTAGGCCAGCCTCACGCAAGAAAAAGCAGCCGCGTCTCAGACGCGGCGGCGCTTGCGCGGGCGGCAACCATTATGCGGAATGGGCGTCACGTCCCGGATGGCGGTGACGTAGAAGCCGACCGCCTGCAGGGCGCGGAGCGCCGACTCGCGGCCCGAGCCGGGGCCGCTCACCATGATCTCCAGCTGCTCCATCCCGTGCTCGCGGGCCTTGCGGCCGGCATCCTCGGCCGCGACCTGCGCGGCATAGGGGGTGGACTTGCGGCTGCCCTTGAAGCCCTGGCTGCCGGAGGAGGACCAGGCGATCGCGTTGCCCTGGGCATCCGTGATCGTCACGATGGTGTTGTTGAAGCTGGCGAGCACATGGGCCACGCCGGAAGAGATGTTCTTCCGTTCCTTCTTGCGCGGCGCGCGGGCGCCGCCACGGGGTTCGCGGGCCATGTTACTTCGTCACCTTCTTCTTGCCGGCGATGGCCACGGCCTTGCCCTTGCGCGTGCGGGCATTGGTGTGGGTGCGCTGGCCGCGGACCGGCAGGCCCCGGCGGTGGCGCAGGCCACGGTAGCAGGCCATGTCCATGAGCCGCTTGATGTTCATCGCGACTTCACGGCGGAGGTCGCCCTCCACGCGGTACTCACGGTCGATCAGCTCCCGGATGCGGAGGATCTCCTCATCCGTGAGCTGGTTCACCCGACGGTCCTCGGGGATGCTGAGCTTCCCGCAGATCTCGGCCGCATTCTTCGGGCCGATGCCGTAGATGTAGCGCAGCGAGATCTGCACGCGCTTGTTCGTAGGGATGTTCACTCCGGCGATGCGCGCCACTGCTCAGCTCCTGGAGCCTGTCGCTCCTGCTCCCGCCGGGGTGGGGATGCCACGTCCGACGATATGATCAACCCAAAAATGCCAACGGCGAAACGCGGCCGGGAGAGCCCTGGACCTGAGCCCAGGGGCTGCCTCTGACCGCGAGAGGCGCGGACTATACCGAGAGGCCCCTTGCCGTCAACCCTTCTCCCCGAGGATCGCCTCGATCTGCGAGGACACCTCGTTCATCTCCGCCATGCCGTCCACCACCCGCAGCACGCCCTGGGCGGCGTAGTACGGCAGCAGGGGCGCCGTCTGGCGGTGATAGGCCTCGAGCCGGGCGGCCACCAGCTCCGCCTTGTCGTCGGCGCGGCGGATGAACTCGCCATTGCCGCAGACATCGCAGATGCCGGTCTTGGCCGTCTGCTTGAACTGGTCGTGGTAACCCTCGCCGCATTTCGAGCAGGTGAACCGGCCCGAGATGCGGTCGACGAGCGCCACGTCATCAACCTGGAGCTCGATGACGTGATTGAGAGGCATGGCCTTCTCCTTCAGCATCAGGTCGAGCGCCTCCGCCTGGGGGACGGTGCGGGGAAAGCCATCCAGGATGAAGCCCTGGGCAACATCCGGCTGGGCGACGCGGCTGGCGAGCATGGCGATGATGATGGCATCGGGCACCAGCTCCCCCCGCTCCATGATCGCCTTGGCCTGCAGGCCGACCTCGCTGCCGGAGCGGACCTCGGCGCGCAGCATGTCGCCGGTCGAGATCTGCTTCAGCCTGTGGCGGTCTTCCAGGCGCTTGGCCTGGGTCCCCTTCCCCGCCCCGGGCGGACCCAGCAGGATCAGATTCATTCTTTCGTCCCTCTCCCCTGTCTCAGCGTGGCCGCGGTGCGCCGCGGCCACCCAGCCGGGCCTTGCGGATCAGGCCTTCATACTGGTGCGCGAAGAGATGGGACTGCACCTGGGCCACCGTGTCCATCGTGACGGAGACGATGATGAGCAGCGAGGTGCCGCCGAAATAGAAGGGCACGCCGTAGTTGCTGATCAGCAGCTCTGGCAGGATGCAGACCAGGCAGAGATAGAGGGCGCCGACCGCGGTTAGCCGGGTGAGCACCCGGTCGAAATAGTCCGAGGTGTGCTGGCCCGGGCGGATGCCGGGGACGAAGCCGCCATACTTCTTCAGATTGTCCGCCGTCTCGACCGGGTTGAAGACGACCGCGGTGTAGAAGAAGCAGAAGAAGACGATGAGTCCGAGATAGAGTGCCATGTAGAGCGGCTCGCCATGGGCGAGCGCCGCGCTGATCTGCGCGAGCCAGCCATCGGAGGCCGGGTCGACCGCGAATCCGGCGACCGTCGCCGGCAGCAGCAGCAGCGAGGAGGCGAAGATCGGCGGGATGACGCCGGCGGTGTTCAGCTTCAGCGGCAGGTGGGTGTTCTCGCCGCCGAACATGCGGTTGCCGACCTGGCGCTTCGGGTACTGCACCGGGATGCGGCGCTGCGCCCGCTCGACGAAGACGACGAGCGCGATCACCGCCAGAGCGATGATGATGAAGGCGATGATGAAGAAGGTCGACAGCGCGCCGGTGCGGCCGAGCTCCAGCAGCGAGACCAGCGCATGCGGCAGGTTCGCCACGATGCCGGCGAAGATGATGAGCGAGATGCCGTTGCCGACGCCGCGGGCGGTGATCTGCTCGCCCAGCCACATCAGGAACATCGTCCCGCCGACCAGGGTGATGACGCAGGAAAGGCGGAAGAACAGGCCCGGGTCACCCACCGCAGGACCGAAACTGCCCCGCATGCTCTCGAGGCCGACGGCGATGCCATAGGCCTGGAAGATGGCGATCAGGACGGTGAGATAGCGGGTGTACTGGTTGATCTTCTTCCGGCCCGACTCGCCCTCCTTCTTCAGGGCCTCGAGCGTGGGGACGGCGGCCGTCATCAGCTGGATGATGATGCTCGCCGAGATATAGGGCATGATGTTCAGCGCAAAGACGGTCATCCGCCCGAGGGCGCCGCCCGTGAACATGTCGAACATGCCGAGGATCCCGCCGCCATGCTGGCGCAGGATCTCGCCCATCACCCCCGCATCGACGCCCGGGACCGGCACATAGGTGCCAAGCCGGTAGACGAGGAGCGCCCCCAGGGTGAACCAGAGGCGCCGCTTCAACTCGGTCGCCTTGGACAGGACCCCGAGGTTGAGATTGGCCGCAAGCTGCTCGGCTGCGGAGGCCATGGATCCTAAACCCTCCTCACGACAGCGGCGCCAACAACCGGGGGAAAGCCCCCGGCCGTGGCGCCGCAGCCACGAACCTGTACTTAGGTAGCGAGCGGCCCGGCGGGCCGCAAGCGTCACGCCTCCGCGGGGGCCTCTTCGGCAGCCGCGGGCGGGTTCAGCAGGGTGATCGTGCCGCCCGCCGCCTGCACCGCCGCGACCGCACTGGCCGAGGCGCCGGAGACGGTTATGGTCACCGCCCGGCTCAGCGTGCCATGGCCCAGCAGCCGGATGCCGGCGAGCTTCGGGCCGGTGCGGACGATGCCGGCCGTGCGCAGCGCCGCCTCGTCGATCGGCTGGTCGCCCGGCAGCTTGCCCTCGGCGATGGCCTGCTCGAGGCGGCCAAGGTTCAGCGGCGCATATTCCTTGCGGAAGATGTTGACGAAGCCCCGCTTCGGCAGGCGCCGGTAGATCGGCAGCTGGCCGCCCTCGAAGCCGTTCAGCGACACGCCCTCGCGCGCCTTCTGGCCCTTCACGCCCTTGCCGGAGGTCTTGCCCTTGCCGGAGCCGATGCCGCGGCCGAGCCGCTTCGACTTGTAGCGCGCGCCGTCATTGTCGCGCAGCTCGTTCAGTTTCATGGGTCTTGCTCCCCGCTCAGCCTTCCACCTTGATCAGGTGGGCCACCTTGCGGATCATGCCGCGGACGGAGGGGGTGTCCTCCAGCTCCCGCGAACGGTGCATCTTGTTGAGGCCGAGGCCGATCAGCGTCTCGCGCTGGCCCGGCTTGCGCCCGATCGGTGACCCGGTCTGGGTCACCTTCACGGTCTTTTTCTGGGTCTCAGACATTCGGAGCCTCCGCGGCCGAGGCATCGGCCGGAGCCTGGTCCTTGCGCGGCCCGAGCAGGTCCGACACCTTCTTGCCGCGCCGGGAGGCGACGGCACGCGGGCTCGTGCTGCGGGTCAGGGCCGAGAAGGTGGCCTTGATCATGTTGTGCGGGTTGGTCGAGCCGAGGCACTTGGCCACGACATCGCCCATGCCCAGCGTCTCGAAGATCGCGCGCATCGGGCCGCCGGCGATGATGCCGGTACCCGCCGGCGCCGCCCGCAGGATGACCCGGCCTGCGCCGAACTCGCCGATGACGTCATGGTGCAGCGTCCGGCCCTCGCGCATCGGCACGCGGATCATGGTCCGCTTCGCCTGCTCGGTGGCCTTGCGGATCGCCTCCGGCACCTCGCGGGCCTTGCCGGCGCCCCAGCCGACGCGGCCCTTCTGGTCGCCCACCACGACGAGCGCGGCGAAGCTGAACCGGCGGCCACCCTTCACCACCTTGGCGACGCGGTTGATGGTGACGAGCTTGTCCTTCAGCTCGTCGCCGTCCTGGCGCTCCTGGCGGTTCTCGTTCTCGCGGCCACGGCCGCGGCCACGACGGCGATCGCCGCCCTCGCCGCCATGCTCGCCGCCGCCACCGCTATGGGGGGTACGTGCCATCTATGCGATCCTCAGAACGACAGCCCGCCCTCGCGGGCGGCGTCGGCCAGGGCCTTGACCCGGCCATGATACAGGTAAGGCCCACGGTCGAAGACGACCTTGTCGACCCCGGCGGCACGAGCGCGCTCGGCCACCAGCTTGCCGACCTGCGTCGCGGCGTCCTTGTCGGCGCCGGTCTTCAGCGACTCGCGCATCGGCTTCTCGATGGAAGACGCGGCGGCGAGGGTGCGGCCCTGGGCGTCGTCAATCACCTGGGCGTAGATATGCTTGCCCGAGCGGAAGACGGAGAGCCGCGGACGGCCGCCGCTCTTGATCTTCAGCTGGTAGCGCAGCCGGGAACGCCGGCGCGTCTGGAGTGCGAGCTTGTCGGCCATTACTTCTTCTTACCCTCCTTCCGGAGGATCTGCTCATCGGTGTAGCGCACGCCCTTGCCCTTGTAAGGCTCGGGGCCACGCCAGGCGCGGATCTCTGCGGCAACCTGACCAACCTGGCGCTTGTCCGCCCCTTCCACCTTCACGGCGGTCGGGCGTTCGCAGGTGATCTTGATGCCCTCGGGGATCGGGTAGCGGACCTCGTGGCTGTAGCCGAGGTTCAGAACCAGATCCTTGCCCTGCACCGCGGCGCGGTAGCCGGTGCCGTTGATCTCCATCGACTTGGTGAAGCCGGTGGAGACGCCCGTCACCATGCTGTTGATCAGGCTGCGGGTGGTGCCCCACATGGTGCGGCTGCGGCGGTCGTCCCGGCGCGGCTTCACCGCAACCTGGTTGTCCGCGATCTCCACATCAACTTCATCCGTCAGGTCGAGCTTCAGCTCGCCATTCCGGCCCTTGGCCACCACGGTCCGGCCCTGCAGCGCCACCTGGACGCCGCTCGGGACCGGGACGGGATATTTGCCGACGCGCGACATGCTGTATCCCTCCCTTAGAACACGCGGCAGAGGACTTCACCGCCGACATTGGCGGTGCGGGCCTCGGTATCGCTCATCACGCCACGGGGCGTGGAGAGGATGGAGATGCCGAGCCCGTTGTAGAACTTCGGCAGCTCTTTGATCTTCGAATAGACGCGCCGGCCGGGCTTGGAGACGCGGGTGATCTCCTTGATGGCGGGCTCGCCTTCGGAATACTTCAGCTCGATCTCGATGCGGCTGACGCCGGGGCGATCCTGCTCCACCCGCCAGGCGCGGATGTAGCCTTCACGCTTCAGCACGTCGAGCACATCGGTCCGCAGCCGGCTGGCCGGGGCGACGCAACGCGTCTGCCGGGCCCGCTGGGCGTTGCGGATGCGGGTGAGCAGATCCCCGAGCGGATCGGACAGAGACATATCCCCGCTCCCTTACCAGCTGGCCTTGGTCACGCCGGGAAGCTGGCCGGTATTGGCGAGCTCCCGCAGCATGTTCCGGCTCAGCTTGAACTTGCGATAGTTGCCGCGCGGGCGGCCGGTCAGCTCGCAGCGCAGGCGCACGCGCACCTTGGCGCCGTTGCGCGGCAGCTGGGCGAGCTTCAGGGTCGCATCGAACCGGTCCTCGACCGGCAGGGTGCGATCCATGACGATACCCTTCAGCGCCGCGCGCTTGGCAGCATGCGTCGACGAGAGCTTCGCCCGACGCTTGTTCTTCTCGACTGCCGAAGTCTTGGCCATACGGTTCTATCCTCCGGAACCTGCCCGGCGTGCCGGGCGGTTTTCCAAGATCAGTTCTGGAAGGGAAGCTGGAACGCCTTGAGCAGCGCCTTCGCTTCCTTATCGGTCTTCGCCGTGGTGACGAACTGGATGTCCATGCCGCGGACCGTGTCCACGCGATCGTAGTTGATCTCGGGGAAGACGATCTGCTCCTTCAGGCCCATGGCGAAGTTGCCGCGGCCGTCGAAGCCCTTGGTGCCCGGAAGGCCACGGAAATCCCGAACGCGCGGCAGGGCGATGGTGACGAGCCGGTCGAGGAACTCGTACATCCGAGCCTTGCGCAGCGTCACCTTGCAGCCGATCTGCTGGCCCTCGCGGATTTTGAAGCCGGCGATCGCCTTCTTCGCCTTGGTCCGCACCGGCCGCTGACCGGCAATGGCCGTCAGGTCGGCCACCGCGGCGTCGAGCTTCTTGCCATCGGCCGCGGCTTCGCCGACGCCCATGTTGATGACGATCTTCTCGAGCTTCGGCACTTCCATCGGGTTCTTGTAGCCGAACTCCTCGACCAGGCGCTGCCGTACGACCTCGTTGTAGAAGGTCGCCAGGCGAGTGCGCTCGGCCGGCGAAGCGGCGGACTTGCCGGGCTTCGCCGCGACGGTCGTCACGGTGCGGCTGCCTTCCTCGCGGTTGGCCTCCGGCTTCTTGGCGTTGGCCGGGGCGCCCTTCTTGGCGCCGCCCTTCTTCGAATCGCTCATGCGTCAAGCACCTCGCCCGAAGGCCTTGCCACCCGCACCTTCTTCCCATCCTCCAGCAGGCGGAACCCGACGCGGGTCGGCTTGCCGGACTTCGGGTCGAGGAGCGCCAGGTTCGAGAGGTGGATCGGCGCCTCCTTCTCCTGGATGCCGCCGGGCTGGTTCATGCCCTGCGGCTTCTGGTGGCGCTTCACCACGTTCACGCCCTGCACCAGGGCGCGCTGCTCGGTCGGCATCACGGCGATGACCTCGCCGCGCTTGCCCTTGTCGCGGCCGGTCAGCACCTGGACCCGGTCGCCCTTCTTGATCTTCGCGGCCATGGTCAGAGGACCTCCGGCGCCAGCGAGATGATCTTCATGTACTTCCGCGCCCGCAACTCACGCACGACCGGGCCGAAGATGCGGGTGCCGATCGGCTCGCCCTGCTTGTTGATCAGCACGGCGGCGTTGTTGTCGAAACGGATCGCCGTGCCGTCGATGCGCCGCACCGGATAGGAGGTGCGGACGATGACGGCGCGATGCACCTCGCCCTTCTTCACCTTGGCGCGGGGGATCGCCTCCTTCACGGAGACGACGATCACGTCGCCGACCGAGGCCGTCTTCCGCTTCGAGCCGCCGAGCACCTTGATGCACTGGACGCGGCGCGCACCGGAGTTGTCGGCGACGTCAAGATTTGCTTCGACGCCGATCATGCCGAGACCGCCTCATTCGTGGCCGCCAACGGGTTACCGTTGCGGAGAACCACCTGCCAGGCCTTCCGCTTCGACAGCGGCGGGCACTCCTCGATCTGCACGAGGTCGCCTTCCTTGCAGAGGTTGGCTTCGTCATGCGCCGCGTACTTCTTCGAGCGCTTGATAAACTTCTTATAGAGCGGATGCATCACGCGACGCTCGACAAGGACGGTGACCGTCTTGTCCATCTTGTCGCTGACCACCCGGCCCGTGAGGACGCGCTTCGGCATAGCCGCCGGTCTCCCCTTAAGCCGTGGGTTGAGAGGCTGCCGAGCGACGCCGCTCGGACAGGACGAATTTGATGCGGGCGATGTCGCGCCGCACCAGCTTGATGCGGCCGGTCGCCTCGAGCTGCCCGGTGGCCCGCTGAAAGCGCAGGTTGAACTGCTCCTTCCGCAGGTCGAGGAGCTGCGTCTGCAGCTCGTCCGGGGTCTTGGCGCGGATGTCCGCGATCTTGGTCATGGTCTTACGCCTCCGCCGCGCCGAGGCGCGACACGATCTTGGTCCTGATCGGCAGCTTGGCGGCGCCGAGGGTCAGCGCCTCGCGCGCCGTCTCGGTGGACACGCCATCGATCTCGAACATGACGCGGCCCGGCTTGATGCGGGCCACCCAGTATTCCGGCGCGCCCTTGCCGGAGCCCATGCGGACCTCGGCCGGCTTGGTCGAGACCGGCACATCCGGGAAGATGCGGATCCAGACGCGACCCTGGCGCTTCATCGCGCGGGTGATGGCGCGGCGGGCGGCCTCGATCTGCCGGGCGGTCACCCGCTCCGGCTCGAGCGCCTTCAGGCCGAACCCGCCGAAGCTCAGCGAGAACCCGCCCTTGGCGAGACCCTTGATGCGGCCCTTATGGGCCTTACGGAACTTGGTGCGCTTGGGCTGCAGCATCTCACATCATCCCTCAGCGCTGCGGCGCCTGCTCGGCGGCGCGCTTGTCCTGCGCCATCGGGTCATGAGCCAGGATCTCACCTTTGAAGATCCAGACCTTCACGCCGCAGGTGCCATAGGTGGTCTTGGCGGTGGCGGTGCCGAAATCGAGGTCGGCGCGCAGGGTATGCAGCGGCACGCGGCCCTCGCGGTACCACTCCATCCGGGCGATCTCGGCGCCGCCGAGCCGGCCGGAGCAGTTGATCCGGATGCCGCCGGCGCCCAGCCGCATCGCCGACTGCACCGCGCGCTTCATGGCGCGGCGGAAGGCGACGCGGCGCTCGAGCTGCTGCGCGATGCTCTCGGCGACGAGGGTCGCGTCGATCTCGGGCTTGCGGATCTCGACGATGTTCAGAGCCACCTCGGCCCCGGCGAGCCGGGCCAGGTCCTTGCGCAATACCTCGATATCGGCGCCCTTCTTGCCGATGACGACGCCCGGGCGGGCGGCATGGATCGTGACGCGCGGCTTCTTCGCCGGGCGCTCGATCACCACGCGGCTGACGCCGGCGCCCTTGAGGCGCGTGCGCAGCGTGTCGCGCAGCTTCAGATCCTCATGCAGCAGCCGGGAGTAGTCGGCATCCGCGAACCAACGGCTGTCCCAGGTCCGGTTGATGCCGAGACGGAAGCCGATCGGATTGACTTTGTGACCCATGTTACGCGGCCTCCTGCTGGGCCGGTGCCGCGGCCGGCTTCTCGGCGACCACGATCTTCAGATGGCTGAACCACTTCTCGACGCGCGCCGCACGGCCGCGGCCGCGAGCGGAAAAGCGCTTCATCACCTGTGAGCGGCCGACCTCGGCGCGGGACACCACGAGCTGGTCGACATCCAGCTGGTGGTTGTTCTCGGCATTGGCGATGGCGCTTTCCAGCGTCTTCTTCACGGTCTGGGCAATGCGGCGCTTGCTGAAGGCGAGCGTCGCAATGGCGTCCTGCGCGCGCCGGCCGCGGATCAGGCCGGCGACCAGGTTGAGCTTGCGCGGGCTGACGCGGATGTTCCGCAGAATGGCCTGCGCTTCGGTCTCGGGGAGACCGCGTTCGTGCTTCGGCTTGCTCATCGGATCAGCCCCGCTTCGCCTTCTTGTCGGACGAATGCCCGGTGAAGGTCCGCGTCGGCGAGAACTCGCCGAACTTGTGCCCCACCATGTTCTCCGAGACCTGCACCGGGATGAACTTCTTCCCGTTGTAGACGCCGAAGGTGAGCCCGACGAACTGCGGCAGGATCGTGCTGCGGCGCGACCAGATCTTGATGATCTCGTTGCGCGTCGAAGCCCGTGCGGCCTCCGCCTTGTTGAGCAGGAAGCCGTCCACGAACGGCCCCTTCCATACGCTGCGCGGCATAGCCCTCAGCCCTTCGTCGCGGTGCGGCGGCGGACAATGAGCCGGTCCGTCCGCTTGTTGTTGCGCGTCTTCGCGCCCTTGGTCGGCTTGCCCCAGGGGGTGACCGGATGACGGCCACCGCTGGTGCGGCCCTCGCCACCACCATGCGGGTGATCGACCGGGTTCATCACCACGCCGCGGTTATGCGGACGGCGGCCCAGCCAGCGGGAGCGACCGGCCTTGCCGATCTGCTGGTTCGAATTGTCCGGATTGGACACCGCGCCGATCGCCGCCATGCACTCGGCGCGCACGGTGCGGACCTCGCCCGACATCAGCTTCAGCTGGGCGTAACCGGCATCCTTGCCGACCAGCTGCACATAGGTGCCAGCCGAACGTGCGATTTTGCCGCCGGCACCCGGCTTCAGCTCGACATTGTGGACGATGGTGCCGACCGGGATGGAGCCGAGCGGCATCGCATTGCCCGGCTTGATGTCGGCCCGCTCGGCGGCGACGACCTGGTCGCCGGCCTTCAGCCGCTGCGGCGCCAGGATGTAGGCGAGCTCGCCATCCTGGTACTTCACCAGCGCGATGAAGGCGGTGCGGTTCGGGTCATACTCGAGCCGCTCGACCGTCGCCGGCACGCCGAGCTTCGTCCGCCGCTTGAAGTCGACGATACGGTAGCTTTGCTTGTGCCCGCCGCCCCGGAACCGGACAGTGGTGCGACCATGGTTGTTACGGCCGCCGGAATGGGACTTGCCCTCCGTCAGCTGCTTGAGCGGCTTACCCTTCCACAGCTCATCCCGCTTGATCAGGATGGTGCCGCGGAGGCTCGGCGTGATCGGGTTGAAATTCTTGAGCGCCATGGCTTAGGCGAGCCCCGTCGTCAGATCGATCGTCTGGCCCTCGGCCAGGCGCACGATGGCCTTCTTCCAGTCCGAACGCTGGCCTGGCCGGTTGCGGAAGCGCTTCGTCTTGCCCTTCACCACGAGGGTGTTGACCGCGAGCACCTTCACGCCGAACAGCGTCTCGACCGAGGCCTTGATCTCCGGCTTCGTCGCTTCGAGCGACACCTTGAAGACGACCTGCCCCTTCTCGGTCAGCAGCGTCGCCTTCTCCGTCACCACCGGGGAGAGGATGGTCTGGTACATGCGCTCCCGCGAGAGGAGCGGCTTCTTCTCCTGGGCCTCGCTCATGCCAGCCGCTCCGTCAGCGCCGCAACGCCGGCGCGGGTCACCGCGAGGACGTCGTGGTTCAGGATGTCGTACACATTGGCACCGATCGTCGGCAGCACATGCATGTTCGGCAGGTTGCGGATGCCGCGGCCGAAGCCCTCATCCACCTGCGCGTCGACGACGAGCGCGCTGGACCAGCCGAGCGCCTTGAGCTGCTTCGCCAGCACCGAGGTCTTGGCCTCGCCGGCGGCGGCGGTGTCGAGCACCACCAGCTTGCCCTCAGCCGCCTTCTGGCTGAGCGCGCTGATGAGGCCGAGGCGCCGTACCTTCTTGTTCAGCGAATAGCCGTGGTCGCGGACGACCGGGCCATGCACCACGCCGCCGGTGCGGAACTGCGGCGCGCGCAGCGAGCCCTGGCGGGCATTGCCGGTGCCCTTCTGCCGATACGGCTTCTTGGTGGTGCCGGAGACTTCGCCCATCCCCTTCACCTTGTGGGTACCCGCCCGCCGCTTGGCGAGCTGCCAGTGAACGACCCGCGCCATGATATCGGCGCGTGGCTGCGCTGCGAACAGCGCCTCCGGCAGCTCGATCTCGCCTGCCGTGCCGTTATCCAGCGTGATGACCGGAACCTGCATCGTACTTGGTCCTTACGCCGCGGCCGTCGGGAAGGGAGCCTCGGCATGGCGCGCGCGCTTCACTGCGTCCCGCACCAGCACATAGCCACCCTTGGACCCGGGCACCGCGCCCTTGATCAGCAGCAGACCGCGGTCGAGATCGATACCCGCGACCTCGAGGTTCTGGGTGGTGATGCGCTCAACACCCAGATGGCCCGCCATCTTCTTGTTCTTGAAGGTCTTGCCTGGATCCTGCCGATTGCCGGTCGAGCCATGCGAACGATGACTGATCGACACGCCGTGCGACGCCTCGAGGCCGGCAAAGTTCCAGCGCTTCATCGCGCCGGCGAAGCCCTTGCCCTTCGAGACGCCGGTGACGTCGACGACCTGGCCCTTCACGAAATGCGCCGGGCTGAGCCGCGCACCGGGCTCGAGTGCCGCATCGGCACCCACCCGGAACTCGACGAGCTTCTTCGGCGCCTCGACCCCGGCCTTCGCGAAATGGCCGCGATTGGCCTTGGTGACGTTCTTGGGCTTCGCGCGGCCGATGCCGAGCTGGACGGCATCGTAGCCGTCCTTCTCAGCGCTGCGGCGGGCAATGACACGCACTTCGTCCAGGTGCAGGACGGTCACGGGGACCGTGCTGCCGTCGTCATTGAAGATCCGGGTCATACCCAGCTTCTTGGCGATCAGGCCGGTGCGGCCGGTCTTGGCGGCCATGGCTATAGTCTCCCCTGGCCTTAGAGCTTGATCTCGACATCCACGCCCGCGGCGAGGTCGAGCTTCATCAGCGCGTCCACGGTCTGCGGGGTGGGGTCGACGATATCGAGCAGGCGGCGATGCGTGCGGATCTCGAACTGCTCGCGCGACTTCTTGTCGACATGCGGCGAGCGGTTCACTGTGAAGCGCTCGATCTCCGTCGGCAGCGGAATAGGGCCGCGCACACGGGCGCCCGTCCGCTTCGCGGTATTCACGATCTCCCGCGTGCTGCCATCGAGCACGCGATGATCGAACGCCTTGAGGCGGATGCGGATATTCTGGCTGTCCATGGTGAGCGGACCGATCCTCGACTGAGCCTAAGGCTTACTTCACGATGGAGGCGACGACGCCGGCGCCGACGGTTCGGCCGCCCTCGCGGATGGCGAAGCGCAGCCCCTGGTCCATGGCGATAGGCGCGATGAG
>JAESFM010000158.1_pt1 | contig 22324 bp, 14 predicted proteins | sample 9266171 | NCBI WGS metagenome assembly JAESFM01 (sample SAMN14505069, study PRJNA617099) | algae metagenome | isolation source: Hassallia sp. WJT32-NPBG1 and co-occurring heterotrophs from well developed... | place: USA: Mojave Desert, Joshua Tree National Park, California | collected 2006-06-22
GCTGTAAGAGCCTAGTCAAAAACTTTGAGCGCACCTTAAGTCATGCGACAGCAAAACTCAATCTGTGTTTCATTCGACTGATGCTCAAGCGGTTGGCGAATGGATAGATCCCAAATGGGTTCTATACGCGGGTTTGCCGACAGAGGAATTCACCTGCCGTGGTTTGCCCTATCCTCCTGATCCCCCTCATCTGCCCCCGAAGTAAGGAATGCCACAGGCTTGACCTGACGCTCAAAGAGCATGATTGCCTCTTTCCTTGGAAGAAGTCAAACATCAAGACTAAAAAATAAAAAACCCTCCCATTTGGGAGGGTAAACACTCATGTAAAAGAAATTTCACCCTCCGGGTTCGTCAGTTCGCAATCGACCGGAAGCGGAGCCACTGCCGTGGACGGGTCTCCACAGCAGTAAGCAAGTGCCGTCAAAGACTGCGACTGACTCACCTTTTAGATTTTATATTTCGTCGTCGAAATCGTCCTCTTCTTCGTCTTCCTCGTCTTCCTCGAAATCGTCTTCTTCCACGAGATCGTTGACTTCATCAGCAATCATCAACTCATCTTCATCATCTAAGATTGGCGACGGCTCTGTACGTCTGTTGCCAAATCCAGAGTCGCCAAGTCCAGGAGAATCCAAATTGTAAGCGCGAGCTGTCCGGTCATCTAGCACCATATCCATCGGGTCATCGACTTCATCCAAGACACTGCTGCTCTCTACGCTTGCATAGTCATCAACTATACCGGTTTCTTCATAGGCATTATACCCAGTACCGGCAGGAATCAATCGTCCGATAATCACGTTTTCTTTCAACCCGCGCAGCCAGTCAGATTTACCTTCAATTGCCGCTTCGGTCAAGACTCGTGTTGTTTCTTGGAATGATGCAGCGGAGATGAAGCTGTCGGTGTTTAAAGATGCTTTGGTAATCCCCAATAATACTGGGGTATATTGCGCCCTCGCACCGCCGGTGATTGACATCGCTTCATTCACCTGCTCAATTTGCCGCAGTTCGACCAACTCTCCGGGCAACATCGTTGTGTCACCGCCATCATCTACCCGCACTTTCGCGGTCATCTGACGGACAATCACTTCAATGTGCTTGTCGGCAATATCAATACCTTGAGATTGATACACCATTTGCACTTCGTTCACCAAGAAAGTTTGTACCTTCTGCAAGGCAAGGGAAGCACAAGCATACACCCCGTCTTCAGAACCGAGACTAAAGAACACCTCCAAAATTTCGTGTGGATTTGCCGGACCGTCACTCAACGGCTGCCCTGCATTGACAGTGGCTCCATCTGTCAGCACCAAATTTTGTCCAGGTCCTAAGGGATAATCAGTGACGACACCATTGGGTTCGATGACTTTAGCCGCGATCGCTTCATCACCATCACCATATACCACCTTCACTTCCCCTGCCCGCTTCGCCAAAATACAGGCTTCTTTTGGTTTGCGTGCTTCTAGCAGTTCCTCAATTCTCGGCAAACCTTGAATAATGTCTCCCGTCTTGGCGCGTTCAAATACCAACAACACTAAATTATCACCGCGTTGCACCAAATCCCCATCCTCTATCTGCAATACAGCACCAGGGCTGACTCGATAAGGACGACCAATGCGAATGGTGACTTCATAGCCGCTTGATTGGGCACTAGGTACTAGTCCTGGGGAAGACTCTTCTCCAGTTAAGAGTGCCTTCTCCGCAGCTGCGACTTTTTTCACTTCCAGCACTTGTCCAGACAAGGGAGCAAATACTCCCGGCACAATCGGAGTACCCTCTACCAGCAAGTCGCCCTTCTTCAGCTTCGGTGCCACGTTAGTGTTTACACTCACCATGTCCGTGTGGCGCAACACCAAGCAGCGACGAACTGTTTCGCTTCCTTTTTGCACCCCCCGCACAATACCGCCTTCTTTACACAGAATTTGGGTGCGTGCAACTACAGCACCTGGGGCAATAGTTTGCTCTGCTTCTACTTCTAGACTTGTAGTGGTGCTACCTTGAGTCGCATCGGCGGTAATGTCGCGACGCACTATCAAAGATTCCAAAATCACCAATTGCAGACGAGAAGTTTCCGAACCTTCATCATCACTGAGCAACTCAATATCTGCTGCTAATGGCGAAGCGTTGTGGTCGGCATCACCTTCAGTCTCAATTTCCAACACCAGTTGCGTCCGCAGCAGTTCTACACCTTCCACGGACTTAACGCGCTCAGAATCCTTATAAGGCAGTCGTTGCACCGCCCGCAACTCAATCGAGCGCCCGGTTTGTTGACTAACCGATGTCGTTGATGGCACATCAGGATTATTCGGCACCGCGAACTCATCCACCGGACGACTCAGCAGCGCTGGACCTTCAGGCGACTCTATATATTGGATGTAGCGCAGTTCGGTCTGCACTTGCCCCAATAACTCTTCACCCGGCTGAACAAAAGTATTATCTCGTCCAATCACCGCTTCTGGATCGTCCACCATCAGCAGTTCTCCGGGCTTAATCACGACTTCTCTTAAGATGTCGTTTTTCTGGGTGACTTCTACCACCCCGTTGTTTTGACAGAATATATCCTTAACTACTTCGGTGCCGGCTTCTACGTACTGACCGTCTTCCACCAACAGTAGCGATATATCTTTATTTACCTCATGAGTTTCTTCAGGAATCCACAATAACGTGCCTCCCTGTACCACCTCATAACCCAGCTTCGCCTTGCCTTTTTTCTGCACTTCGACGCCGGCGTATTTCAGCAATCCACCAGTATTAGTGCGATAGCGATCGTCAATCAACTCAGCCACAACTTGACCATTTTGCACTTTTGTGCCTGGGGTTGCCCGGAGATTAAAGACTTGGTTATGAACAGTGGAAATAAGGTAATTATTGCGACCTTGGGAACTTTGCACTGTCACGGTTGCCTGATCCAAAACCACACTAGCCGTGATAATCTCAATTTCCCTGGTACTCTTACCGACTTGCGCTTCCGGCAAGCGGACTATACCGCCGTGTAAGGTAGTTAACTTGGTTTCTGCCAAGACACCGTTTGTCTCAATCGCATCGCCATTATTCACTACCAACTCTGCCCCAGGCGGCAAGTTATATACTTCCCCAGACAAAATCCAAATCAAACCGCCACGCGCCGCTGTCGTTGTTGTGTTGCCTTGACGATCTGTTTTTTGCTCTGGCACTACTTCGGCAAACTGCACTTCCCCTGCCAAATCCGAAGCTACATCTTTGACAGCTTTTTCAGTATTTGCACGAGTTGTCCGTCCACCTAGTGCCACCTCTGCCAGCAACTGACCTTGCTTTACCTGCTGTCCATCGACAATATATAGTGTCGAACCTTGGGTAACGGCAATTTCAATTGAAGAAGACCCTGCTTCTAGTGTCAGCGCACCGTTTGCCTCAACAAACAGCGAATCTTCCCCATGTCTAGTTCGATATGCTCTGGTTTTCAACTTGCGCGGCAGGCGAATGGTACCATCTTTTTCGGCACGCACTTGTTTTGCTACTTCCCCGGTGAACACACCACCAGTGTGGAAAGTCCGCATCGTTAGCTGAGTACCCGGTTCGCCGATACTTTGGGCGGCAATAATGCCTACTGCTTCACCCAAATCCACCATCTTCGCGTGTGCCAAACTCCAGCCATAGCAGTGTTGGCAAACAGAACGTGCTGCTTCGCAAGTTAAAGGCGATCGCACTACAACCGACTGCACGCCGCTTTTTTGAATTGCCGCTGCTAATTCGTTACTAATTGGTGTATTGCGCGGGGCAATCATTTCCTTAGTAGTAGGATGCACCACATCTTCCCCGACTACCCGTCCCATCAAGCGCGTACCGATGGGAATCAAGATTTTGCCACCTTCTGTCATTGCCCCCAGCGTAAGTCCTCGCGATGTGCCGCAGTCAAATTCGCGGATAATCACATCTTGCGATACATCCACCAAACGCCTGGTTAAATATCCAGAGTCAGCAGTTCTTAACGCTGTATCTACCAATCCTTTACGAGCGCCGTAAGAAGAGATAATATATTCTGTAACAGTCAATCCTTCGCGGAAGTTGGTTTTGATTGGCAAGTCGATAATTTCCCCTTGGGGATCTGCCATCAACCCCCGCATCCCTACCAATTGGCGCACCTGGGATATGTTACCCCGCGCACCAGAAAACGCCATCATATATACCGAGTTCAGCGGGTTAGTACTCTTAAAGTGCTTCACGACTTCATCTTTGAGCGCTTCCGAGGTACTATTCCAAGTATCAATTACTTTTTGGAAACGCTCAACTTCAGTAATTTCACCGCGTTGATAGCGTTCTTCCGTAGCGCGAATTTCGGCTTCTGCGGCATCGAGAAGCGATCGCTTACTTGGCGGCACCATTAAGTCATCAACACTAATCGAAACCCCGGCTTTGGTGGCGTAGCGAAAGCCCAAATCTTTTAACTTATCCGCCATCACCGCCGTTCGCGCCGTGCCACAATTGGTGAACGCCCAAGAAATTAAATTTCTCAGCTGACCTTTGTCAACGATGCGATTGCGAAAAATCAGTTTTTCAGTCATTAGTCAGTTGTTGGTTGATAGTTGATGGTTGAAGCGTTGATGGTTGGAGCGTTGATGGTTGGAGCGTTGATGGTTGTTCTACTAACCACGCTCCCAGAGTCCAACGCTCCAACTAACCACTGACAACTCCCCTAACTTGCTAGCGCTTCTTGGATCGCCTTGTTATAAATAACGCGACCTGGAGTTGTACGTATATATTGAGAAATCAAATTTCCCTTAGCATCTTGTCTGACACGACGGAACTTATACAGCAACGTCCGAGTACCATCGGTGTTTTCTTCCACCTTCACCGGTTCGGTATCTGCCACATCAGTTTCTACTTCGCCATCAAAGCGCACAAATACATAGGCGTGTAGGTCAATTTGCTGCTGTTCGTAAGCCATAATCGCGTCATCCATAGAAGCGAAGTATTTTCCTGCGCCCTTTGTCGCATCGGGATTTTCCGCAGTTAAATAATACGCCCCCAAAACCATATCTTGGCTGGGTGTAATAATTGGCTTACCGGTTGCCGGCGACAATATATTGTTAGAAGCAAGCATCAACAACCGCGCTTCTGCTTGTGATTCCAACGACAAAGGTACGTGTACCGCCATTTGGTCGCCGTCAAAGTCAGCGTTAAATGCCGGACACACCAACGGATGTAGTTGAATTGCTCTACCTTCTACCAAAATCGGCTCAAAAGCTTGAATACCCAAGCGGTGCAGTGTCGGTGCCCGGTTTAACATCACCGGATGCCCCTCAATCACTTCTTCCAACACATCCCAAACACTAGGGTCATTGCGAGAAATCAGCTTTTTCGCCGCCTTGATGTTATTGACCATCCCGCTGCGAATCAAGCGATTAATTACAAACGGTTGAAATAGCTCGATCGCCATTTCTCTGGGCAAACCGCATTGGTGGATTTGTAACTTTGGTCCGACGACAATTACAGAACGACCCGAATAGTCAACTCGCTTACCCAGCAAATTCTGCCGGAAACGTCCTTGCTTACCTTCAATAATGTCAGACAAAGACTTCAGCGGTCGGTTATTCGCTCCTACCACCGTGCGTCCCCGACGACCATTGTCGATCAAAGCATCCACCGCTTCTTGCAGCATCCGCTTTTCGTTACGTACAATAATTTCGGGTGCCAAAATTTCTTGCAGCCGCGCCAAACGGTTATTGCGGTTAATTACCCGGCGATATAAATCATTTAAATCGCTCGTGGCAAAGCGTCCCCCATCCAACTGCACCATCGGGCGTAAATCTGGCGGAATGACCGGAATCACCGCCATTACCATCCACTCTGGTAATGAACCAGTAGCGATGAAGTTATCAATCACCCGCAACCGCTTAATCAGCTTCGCGCGTTTTTGTCCCTTAGCGTTACCAATTTCTTCGCGCAGAGTTTCCGCTTCTTGCTCTAAATTGATATCAGCAAGCAGCCGCAACAGCGCTTCTGCGCCAATTCCGACCTCTACACCTTGAAGTTGGGAATCTTCGGCATAAATCTGGTCTTCAATTTCCAACCACTGATCTTCACTCAGTAGCTGTTTATAAGTTAAAGTTTCCGCGTTGCCTTTGCTGAGGACAACATAAGAATTGAAATAAACTATCTGCTCCACATCCCGTAAGGGCATATCCAGCAAAATAGAAATATAGGAAGGGATACCCTTGAGATACCAAACGTGTGCTACTGGTGCCGCCAGTTTGATATAACCCATGCGATGTCGGCGCACTCGCGATTCGGTGACTTCCACCCCACAGCGTTCGCAGACAATACCGCGATGGCGCACTCTTTTATATTTACCGCAATGGCATTCCCAGTCTTTCGCTGGTCCAAAGATGCGCTCGCAAAAAAGCCCGTCCATCTCTGGCTTAAGAGTTCGATAATTAATCGTCTCTGGCTTGGTGACTTCACCTACCACCTGACCGTTAGGCAAAGTTCGCTCACCCCAGGTCCGAATCCGTTCAGGCGAAGCCAAGCCTATTTTTACGTAGTCAAACTGATTAGTTTGTGCGTTTCTCATAAATGGGTACTAGGTACTGGGGATTAGGGATTAGGGACTGGGGAAGAAGGGATTGGGTATTGGTGACTGGGAATTGCTGACGCTTGGACTAAGAAGATCTGTTTTATATTTCTATCCCCAGTCCAAGCGTCTCTAGTCTCCAGCCCCTAATCCCTACTCGTCGTCTTCCATCGAGTCCCGCGAAAGAGATTCGTAAGTTGGACGAGGAGGAGTACGACGCGTTCCTTGGTCTGCCATCAAATCGACTTCTACATCCAAAGAACTACCGTCAGCTTGGGTTTCAACTTTATGTACTGCTATGTCTAACCCCAACGATTGCAACTCTCGCATTAACACCTTGAATGATTCAGGTGTCCCAGGTCGAGGAATTGCCTTACCTTTAACGATCGCATTCAAGGCTTCATTTCGTCCTTGCATATCGTCAGATTTGACAGTCAGCAACTCTTGCAGAGTGTAAGCTGCACCAAATGCTTCCAGCGCCCATACTTCCATTTCTCCAAAGCGCTGACCACCTTGTTGTGCTTTACCACCCAACGGTTGCTGCGTCACCAATGAGTATGGACCAGTTGAGCGGGCGTGAATCTTATCATCCACTAAATGCACCAGCTTCAACATATAAGCCACACCAATCGTTATCGGTCTATCAAATGGCTCGCCAGTACGCCCATCAAACACCATGATTTTGCCAGGGTCATCTGGGTTATATACCCAATTTTTACCTGTCTCATCTCGTGCTTCTTGCAACTTGCCATGCACAATCCGACGCGATGACTCTTCGCCATACATTTCGTCAAAAGGCGTGATCTTAAATCGCACTCCCAAGGTGTGACCAGCCCAACCTAACAAACACTCAAACACCTGTCCCACGTTCATCCGGCTGGGTACGCCCAAGGGATTAAGTACGATGTCCACCGGGCTACCATCGGGCAAATAAGGCATATCTTCCAACGGCAAAATCCGAGAAATAATTCCCTTATTACCGTGGCGTCCTGCCATTTTGTCGCCAACTTGGATTTTTCGCTTTTGTGCTACATACACGCGCACCACCATATTCGCTCCAGGTGGCAGTTCGTCGCCTTGCTCGCGGGTAAATAACCGCACGTCAACGACGCGACCTTTTTCACCATTCGGCACTCGCAACGAGTTATCGCGCACATCCCGCGCTTTTTCACCGAAAATTGCCCGCAACAGTTTTTCTTCTGGTGGTTGGTCAGATTCACCTTTGGGGGTTACTTTTCCGACTAATATATCTCCGGCATCTACCCATGCCCCAATGCGAATGATTCCCTGTTCATCTAAGGAGCGCAAAGCATCTTCGCCTACGTTGGGTATTTCTCTGGTGATTTCTTCGGGTCCGAGCTTAGTCTGTCTTGCCTCAATTTCATATTTTTCAATGTGAACCGAGGTATAAACATCTTCTTGCACCAGGCGCTCGGAAATCAAAATCGCATCTTCGTAGTTATATCCTTCCCAAGGCATGTAAGCGACGACGATGTTTTGTCCCAGCGCCAATTCTCCACCTTCTGTGGAAGAACCATCCGCCAAAACTTGACCTGCTACCACTTTCTCACCCATGCGAACTAGCGGTTTTTGGTTCAGACAAGTATCTTGGTTAGAGCGTTGATACTTGGAAATTTTGTATTTAATTTCGTTTTGGCTTCCTTTCGGACGGACGCGAATTTCCGTCCCATCTACATAAGTAACATCACCATCGGTCCGCGATACAATCACCATCCCAGAGTCACGAGCCGCTTGAGCTTCTAAACCAGTTCCCACCAAAGGACGTTCTGGCTTTAACAACGGTACTGCTTGCCGTTGCATGTTGGAACCCATCAGCGCTCGGTTGGCATCGTCATGCTCCAAAAAAGGAATCATGCTGGTGGCAACCGACACAATTTGCACTGGGGAAACTGCTACATAGTCAACTTGCTCTGGTGTTGTTGTCGCCCAATCTTGGCGATAACGCACTGGCACCGATGGTCCAATGATGTAGCCGTTTTCATCTACTGGGATATCCCCCGTAGCAGTCCGCAAATCGTCTTCTTCATCTGCGGTCATGTAAACTGGCTGCACGTCAAACCGCACTTTGCCGTTTTCCACTGGGCGGAATGGTGTTTCTAAAAAGCCGTATTGATTCACCCGCGCATGAGTTGCCAAAGAACCAATCAAACCGGCGTTGGGACCTTCTGGTGTCTCAATTGGGCAAATACGCCCGTAGTGGCTAGGGTGAATATCTCGCACCGCAAAACCTGCCCGTTCTCTGGTTAATCCACCAGGACCAAGGGCACTCAATCGCCGTTTGTGGGTCAATTCTGCTAAGGGATTGGTTTGATCCATGAACTGCGACAACTGCGAGGAACCAAAGAATTCTTTGATTGCCGCTACCAAGGGTTTTGGGTTAACTAAAGATGCTGGGGTCAATACTTCCGCGTCACTAACCGTCATCCGTTCGCGAATAATCCGCTCTAAGCGGTTTAAACCCACACGCACTTGGTTTTGCAGCAATTCGCCCACGCTTCTGACTCGGCGATTTCCCAGGTGGTCGATGTCGTCTGTATTACCAATATCAAATTCCAGGTTGATTAAGTAATCAACTGCCGCTAAAATGTCAACGCTGGTTAATACGCGAGTTGTTTCTGGAACTTGCAAACGTAACTTTTTATTAAGTTTGTAACGTCCCACGCGACCCAAGTCGTAGCGTTTGGCATCAAAAAAGCGCGAATCGAGTAACTGTTGACCTCCCAATACTGTCGGTGGTTCACCTGGTCGTAGTTTGCGATACAACTCCATCAAGGCATCTTCTTCAGAAAACTGCCCTTCTTTTTCGATGGTTTTTTGGAAATATTCTGGGTGACGCAGGGCATCAAATATTTCATTATCTGACAAGCCAAGAGCCTTCAGCAGCACTTGCGCCGACAATTTGCGAGTTTTGTCGATGCGTACCCAAACTAAATCGTTACGGTCTGTTTCAAACTTCAGCCATGCACCCCGGTTAGGGATAAGACTAGCTGAGTAAGTACGGCGTCCGTTTTTATCAATTTCTGATTTGTAGTAAACGCCTGGGGAACGCACGATTTGATTAACAATTACGCGTTCGGCACCGTTTATGATGAAAGTTCCGCGATCGGTCATCAAAGGCAAATCGCCAATAAATACTTCTTGCTCTTTGATTTCCCCGGTTTCTTTGTTAATTAATCTTGTCGGCACATACATTTGTACCGCGTAGCTACTATCCCGCCTTTTGGCTTCTTCTACACTGTACTTAGGCTGTTTGAGTCTGTAGTTATGACCCAAAAAGTGCAGTTCTAGTTTGCCAGTGTAGTCTGTAATCGGACTAAAGGAGTTAAGTTCTTCTATTAGCCCTTCTTCTAAAAACCAGCGAAAGCTTGAACGCTGGATCTCAATTAAGTCGGGTAATAAAAAGGCGGGTTCCATATATGTTTCTTTAGTCATGCCTCTACCTTTATTATTTGTGAATTATTGCTCCTACACTGCACAAGGGCGTTCGCCATGAGCGTCTTTGCAGGAGAAGGTTATCATCGAAGCGCCGATGTCCATAATCTGGAGAGTTGTCCTTGTACCACTTGATTGGCTACAAGTGGCGAAAAACAAAGCAATTAAAGCTTTAGGAAGTCCTGCTTGACTTCAGCTTTGCGATCGCCCCTATTAAAGCCAATTCAATTACGGCAAAAATACTGCTATTGTCTTGGAGCAATTGCAGAGGAAAGATATGTTGTTGATTTTTATTTGCGTTCTTCACTTCCACTTCCATTAAAGCGCCTCAATTAGCGCACGAGTGCCCTGTACACTGTTCTGTCTTTTATACACGCACAGCCTTTTTCAACTCAGGGTGATGTTTTAAGACTGAAGCAACGCTCCGCTTTTATAAGCTGTAATCAGTATGGCTTTATCTTCTTGGGTATTAATCACAAGTCAATTAACGGTTAACAATTTTTATAGGTTAAATACAGATCTGCTTTCTTGGACAAAGTTTTAGCTTTAACAGCGTAGTTGTTTTTGCAGGACGGTTATGTATTTTTCGCATCCGCATGTAGAGAGAGGAGGATGGTCAAGTCATGAAGTCGAAACTTCCGGGAGCTAATTTTCAGTTCCTTCCTTAACCATTATGGCGCAAGAAAAACATTTTGGAGGCAATAATACTAGCATATTTTTGCGCTCCTCTATTTTTATTTTTTTTGCCTATTCAGGTGAGCGACTATTGTCCTCATTTTCAAAGAGCCACTGCGTTGCGGAGCCAGTAATGAAGGGGGGCTTCCCTCCATAGCTACTTGGGGTTGCGGTTCCCCCCGAGTCCCGCATGTGGCGTTCAGAAGAGAGGGTAATGTATCCGACTCACTTGATCTAAAGTGCTAACCCAAATAGTTTACAGGCATTCTCAGTAGTTTGGGTCGCGATCGCTTCTAGACTTTCCCCACGCAAACGAGCTATAGCTTCTGCTACATAACGCACGTAAGATGGCTCGTTGCGCTTTTCGCCTCGTTTCGGAACCGGGGCAAGGAAAGGACAGTCTGTTTCAATTAACAGGCGATCTGACTTCACCAACACAGCTGATTGTTGAATGTCTATGGCGTTTTTGAAACTAACGGTGCCACTAAAGCTGATATAAAAGCCCAAGTCCATAAACCATTGAACTTCTTGTGGTTTTCCACCCCAGCAGTGCATGACACCTCGGATACTATCTCCTTTAAGATTCCTCCATTTTTCCAATATTTCTCTTAGTTCTGATGCAGCATTCCGGCAGTGGATTATCACTGGTAAGTTAATTAACGAAGCGATCGCCAATTGAGCTTCAAACACGATACGCTGTTGCTCGTAGTTATCTGCTTTATAAAAATCCAGCCCCATTTCTCCAATTGCTACCACTTTGGCATCAGAGTTAGCCAAAGATAATATTTCCTTTTCTGTTTGGCTATTCCATTTATCAGCATCTAAAGGATGTAAGCCTACAGCAAAGCTGATTTCCGGAAATTGGTGAGCTATCGCTTGAATGCTGGAAAATTCTGATGGCTCGACGCACGAATGTACTAGACGCACTACACCTGCTTCTTGCCATCGCGATCGCACTGCTGCTAAGTCCGGCTGAAAAAGGTCAAAGTTGAGATGAACATGGGTATCAATCAGCTGCATCGTTTGTCCTTTGTCCTTCTTCTTTTTGGATGAGTCCTGATGACTTAGGACTCATAGGCTTATGCTGAGACCGTGGAGATTTTTAGTTTTTTAGCCAATTTTGACTTTTTCCTAGCTCCGTTGTTGGGATGAAGTACACCCCGCTTTACAGCTTTGTCGATTTTGCTGTAAGCCTCCGACATCCGATCATCTACTTCTTTCTTTAATTCTGAGCTAGGATTAGCTGCATAGGTTGCTACAGCAGTAAGGTATTTCTTCATCAGCGTTTTCACGGCTGATTTGTAAGCTTTGTTACGCAAGCGATTGCGTTCTGCGATATTGGCGCGTTTCAGAGCAGACTTTGTATTCGCCACTGTCAATCCCAAAAAGACTATTATTTATGTACACACACTACTAGGCTTACTAATATAGCATCTTTATTGCCAATATTATAAATAAAAGCCAAAAAATATCATAACTAAATTTTGCATTTAAATTCTCATTTTTGCGGCTAGCAGAAAAAAAGACGTTAACTCACCTTATGAGCATATGACGACAACTAAAGAAATAAGTTAAAATTAGGTACTCCAGTAAATAGGGACTTCTCGCCACCTGTTACCAAGCGGGACGACCACCGCATGAAAATGTGTTGCTAAAGGCAAGAATCTATGAACGGTTAAAGTTCAGTGGTGCAAATGTAGAGACACGATATATGGCGTATCTACAAAATGTTAGCTAATAAATTAGAAAATAGACAAAAATTATACTCTCCCTTACTTAAGCTCAAGGAAAAAGGCAGGATGTTCAAACAAACCACCTGCACCTCTAGAGGTTAGATGAAGGAAAAAGGATAATGGGTATAGGACACCCGATGATAGTAGCGTAGCTTGCTTGGGGGCTTGCCCGATGAGGGTAAACTTTTCATGGATGCTGGGCAGGTCATAATTCAGTCGCTATTCTTAGCAACCCAAGTGCGATCAATCGCCTTGGGAGTATCAAAAAAATCCAGGTTAAGCTAGAGAAGAGAATTAGCCTAAGCTTTGCGCCTAATTAAGTAAGAAGCCTTCACTAATTCTCAGCGTGAATATTCGTTCATTTTGGCACTCTCCTTACTCCATGCTGCGAATCATTACTCAGCAGGCAGACGTCAGAGCAGAACTGCAACGTATCTGCGATCGCACCCATGATGAACAGGTGCATCACAAAGAAGCAACCGTGCGGGAAGTGTTGCAAGCAGTGAAGCGCCAAGGCGACAAAGCTGTATTGCATTACACTGCCGAATTTGACAACCAAACCCTCAAGCCTGACGAACTGCGCGTTTCCGGTTCCGAACTGGATACGGCTTACGAACAGGTGTCTAAGGACTTGCTAGAGGCAATTCGGCTCGCTAGTCGGCAAATTGAAGCGTTTCATCGTCAGCGAGTACCGAAAAGCTGGGTACACTTTGGCGATGATGATGTAGTGCTGGGTAAGCGTTACACTCCTGTAGACCGAGCAGGATTATATGTTCCTGGTGGTCGAGCTGCTTATCCCAGTACGGTGCTGATGAATGCTATTCCAGCGAGAGTGGCTAATGTCCCCCATGTGGTGATGGTAACGCCACCTGGAGCGCACAAAGCTATTCACCCGGCAGTGTTGGTAGCTGCCCAAGAAGCTGGGGTACAAGAAATTTATCGTGTCGGAGGCGCCCAAGCGATCGCCGCTTTAGCCTACGGTACAGAAACGATTCCGAAAGTAAATGTGATTACAGGTCCAGGTAATATTTATGTCACCCTAGCGAAAAAGCTTGTATACGGTACTGTCGGCATCGATTCTTTAGCAGGACCTAGTGAAGTGCTAATTATTGCTGACGAAACCGCAAATGCCGTACATGTGGCGGCAGATTTGTTGGCACAAGCCGAACACGATCCGATGGCAGCAGCAATATTGTTGACAACGGATACGAGTTTGGCGAAGAACGTGCAAGTCGCTGTGGAAAGACAGCTAATAGATCACCCACGGCGAATAGATACAGAAAAAGCGATCGCTCACTATGGCTTAATTGTCGTTGTGGAATCTCTGGAAGCCGCAGCTCAATTCTCGAATGAGTTTGCCCCGGAACACTTAGAATTACAAGTCGAAGATCCTTGGGCATTAATTCAACGTATTCGCCATGCAGGGGCAATATTCTTAGGGCATTTTACACCAGAAGCTGTGGGAGACTATTTAGCCGGACCAAATCACACTTTGCCTACTTCTGGCGCTGCTCATTATGCTTCGGCATTGGGTGTGGAAACTTTCTTGAAACATTCGAGTATCATCCAATACTCAGAAACCGCCCTACAAAAAGTCGCTGGCGCAATTGACGCACTAGCGACAGCCGAAGGTTTGCCTTCTCATGCTGATTCAGTTAGACGGCGAGTTCAACAAGATGAGTAATGACAAATTCTTAATTTTTTCTTAAACTTTTGGCAAAAGTTACTTAGTGGCTACAAACTAAAAGTTTAAACGGCAGTCGCAAGCCAGATGTTACAACGGAGGGCAACCTCCGAAGTACAGCTCAAAGATGCAACTGAAGCAGGGCGTAACCTTCACTCTTACAAAGGCACGTCCTAAGCTGCGAAATTGTTGGTGTAACTGCCAACACATAAAGCAGGTAATTATGTGAAATGTCTACTCTTGAGGAGACGACAGCGGTGCTAAATACTATTTTGGTAGCTCTGGACGGTTCAGAAATTGCAGAATGCGTAATTCAGACTTTACAGGAATTGGTGCTGCTAAAAGAAAGCAAAATAATTCTCTGTCATGTGTTTCCCACCCCAGAATCAGAGATGGAACTAGCCGCAGATCGTCCTCAAGGAGAGTCACCAACACTTTCTTATTTCCATATAGAAAAGCAACTGCAATCCTACCAGGAACAGTTGCCAGTCAGCAGTGAATTAGAATTAGTAACTGGCGATCCGGCAGAAGAAATTATTCGCCTGGGCAATATTTACCAGGCTGATTTAATTATTATTGGCAGTCGCGGGCTAACTGGGATGAAGCGAATTGTTCAAGGTTCAGTTAGCAGTCAAGTGGTGGAAGAATCTAGTTGTTCAGTGTTGGTGGTAAAGCCGAATTAAAATCAGGAAAGGGCAAATGAGATAATGCTATGACCACAACTCCAGAAGTGACTAAACCACCTTTGTTGGTAGCGATGTCTTGCGACAAGCCGCTGCGCGTCTACGCATTCAATCTCAAATCTTTCCCGAATTAAAATTAACTGTTGAGCAAGTCTTAACAAAAGAAAATTAGAGGTAAGGGAGATGAGATTAATATGTCTCCCCTACTCTTGTTTTTCAGGCTCTTTGAGTCGTTAAAAAGGTTCGCAAGCTCAACAAACTCAAGCTTTGCCCCAAATTCAACGGTAAAATTGATACTCCTTCCAAGCGAGACTGTACCCAACCTTCACCCCAGTACCATTCGTGAAAGCCGTCAATGCCTTGACTAAGTAGCAAGCGCAAACAGTTGGGTTTTGCTACGTCCACTTGATGATGAATCTTAACTAGCCCAATTGAACTAGTAAACTGAAATCCTGAATGTAGTTCTTCTGGCATTCCGGGGGAAAAACGTTGCCCGATGAGCCATTTTTCTTGTTGCACAGGACGCAGCAAACTATCGCGAATGGTAGTTGCTGATGCTTCAACTTCTATACGTAGTTGACTTTGTTGAAAATTACCGAGCATTTTGAGAGCGATGGCTTTGCCAACGCCAAGAGCGATCGCATTTTCTTTTAGTATGACAAATGTGATTCATCAGATACGGGCTTGTTGACGGAAAATGAAAATTTCATTACACCACGCAGACGATGAAAATATTTATTTGCGATTCCTACTTCTTACAGGAGGGGAAAGCCGCTCGTTTTCATACGGAGATCCTTAACCATTGTTCCTTTCTTTGGTCACTTTTCTACGAGCTTCTGAACTTAAAATAGAAAAAGTGAACTTGTTAAGAAATGTAAGGTTATTCATGGCGGATCAATTAATTCGCGCCACGGCGGCTGATGGTGGAATTCGTGCAGTCGGTGTGATTACCACACGCCTGACAGAAGAAGCAAGGACTAGGCACAAGCTTTCTTATGTGGCTACGGCAGCCTTGGGTCGAACTATGGCAGCTGGCTTGTTGATGGCTTCTAATATGAAGCGAGAAGGCTCTAGAGTAAATGTTCGCATTAAAGGCGATGGTCCTTTGGGCGGTATCTTGGTAGATGCTGGGTTAGATGGAACAGTACGCGGTTATGTAGAAAATCCCGCTGTTGAATTGCCTCCTAATGCCAAAGGAAAACTTGACGTTGGTGGCGCAGTCGGTAGTGGCTACCTTTACGTCGTTCGGGATGTGGGTTACGGCTATCCTTACTCTAGTACGGTAGAACTCGTTTCTGGTGAAATTGGGGACGATGTAGCTCATTACCTGGTAAACTCGGAACAGACACCTTCAGCTGTAGTTTTAGGTGTGTTCGTGGGTGCAAATGGGGTGACTGCTGCTGGAGGCTTACTAGTACAAGTTTTGCCAAAAGCTGCTAGAGATGAAGAGCTAGTAGCAACGTTGGAGTCAAGAGTGGCAGGTTTAGCTGGATTTACCCCATTGTTGCAAGCAGGCAAAACATTGCCAGAAATCTTTCAAGACTTGCTAGGTGATATGGGTTTGGTGATTTTTCCGGAAACTCAAATGCTACGCTTTCATTGTGGTTGCTCTTTTAACCGCGTGCTGGGAGCATTGAAAATTTTAGGAGAAGCTGAACTGCAAGACATGATTGCTAAAGATGATGGGGCTGAGGCAATTTGCGACTTTTGCGGCTCAGTATATCACGCCAGTAGTGACCAGCTAGCTCAATTAATTGACGATTTACAGGCTGAATCTTCCGTTTCGATATAAGTATAAAAAGATACGTTTCTTTCATTTGTTTAATGATATCTGTGGAGAGAGGTAATTGAGACTAGCTTTTTCATGACGAGAAAGTTACTATGGCAACAAAGAAATTATCGATCCATAACAGATCGCTGTGAAAGAAATTATTTTGGTGTGAGAGATGACAGAGCGGGATATTCCAGAGAGTTGGTCATCAGCCAGAGCAACAGAGCCAGATAAAATAACCAGATTATCACGATCGCCAGAATTGAATGAAACTCATGTGTCTGGTGTTCCAGCTAATGGTTCTACCTCAAAGTCAGTGAAGCGCCGAAAAAAACGCAATTCAAATAAAGAAACTGTGACACCCAGCACTCCTTTTGGGAATTTGCCCAACTGGATGAAAAGCTGGGTGTTATGGACTGTTTTATTAGCGTTGGTTCCTGGCAGTATCGGCTTTATTTCGATGGCGATGCTGCTAAAGTTGCCATCGGCGCCAAACTGTCCATCGATTTTTTGGCCCCTTGCTAGTGCATCGGTGCGACTGCACTGTGCTCAATTAGCGGCTTCTAAGCAGACGGTGAATGACTTGCTACAAGCGATCGGCTTAGTTAAGCAACTGCCAGAAAATCACCCACTACGGGGAGAAATTAATCGCAACCTCGAAGAGTGGTCGCGTTCGATTTTACAGTTAGCCGATCAAAGTTTTCAATCAGGGAAGTTAGACGAAGCGATCGCTACAGCACGTAAAATTCCTCAAGACCTCTCGGCTGATAAATTAGTAGATGAGCAAATTACCAAATGGCAGTCAATTTGGTCTAAGGGAGAAAACATTTACCAAAAAGCGGAAGAAGAACTGCGCCAACAACATTGGCAATCCGCGTTTATGCTGGCTGCTAAATTGGTGCGGATAGACAATAAATACTGGCAAACAGCTAAGTATGAGCAATTGAATCGTTTGATTGTCTCAGCGCGAGAAGATGGCGAGAAGTTAGCAAAAGCAAACGGTTTGGCACAAAACGGGGGAGTAAATAATTTACTACAAGCCATCAAGATAGCTGAGTCAATAGCTCAAGATAGTTACGTTTATCAAAAGGCACAGACAACAATTCCAGTATTTGGACAGAAAATGCTGGCATTAGCGCAGAAAAAGCTAGATGGTCGGGATGCGGATGAAGCGCTGGAAATTGTTGACAAAATTCCGGCAAGTACTGGGCTAAGGTTGGAAATTGAAGACTTTACAGCCATAGCTGATGCCCAAAGAAATGCATGGCTAGGCACTGTTTCTGGTTTAGAAACAGCGATCGCCCAAGCACAACAAATTGACCCGTCCAGACCAGTTTACGACAAAGCACAAAAACTGATTGCCCGTTGGCAGCTAGAAATTGAAGATGTTGCCAATCTAGAAAAAGCACGTACACTGGCAAGTCAGGGAACAGTTAGCGATTTGAATGCAGCGATCGCCCAAGCGCGTCTTATCCCGGTTAATAATCCTCGTGGTTCTGAAGCTAGGCAAGAAATGGGACGCTGGCGTGCCCAAGCTGAGACAATCGAAGATAGACCTTATTTAGAACGCGCTGAACAGATAAGTTTCATAGAAGATGTTAACTCGTTGCAAGCAGCGATCGCCGAAGCAAGTCAAATTCGTAATGGTCGGGCATTATATCCAGAAGCACGCCGAAAAATTCGCACTTGGACAGCGAAGATTCAGCGAATTCAAGATCAACCATACTTAGATCAAGCGCGAGATATTGCTCGTACTGGCGATCTAGCCTCTGCGATTAGAGCGGCTGAACAAATTGCATCGTCAGGACGCGCACTTTCTGGTGAAGCACAAGCATCTATAGATGATTGGCGAGGGCAAATTCGCGCTAGAGAAAATTGGCGCAAAGCGCGGGAAGTGGCACTTGCTGGCACTCCAGAAGCTTTGTCAGAGGCAATACAGCTAGCTGATAGGGTGCCAAGTCGTAGTTTGTTACGCAATGACGTGAATCCCGCTATTGACCAATGGAGTCTGCAAATATTAGACATAGCACGCTCTCAGAGTGAGTCTGATATCACTCAAGGTATTGAAACTGCAAAACTGATTCCCCAAGGTTCTGCTGCTTACAGCGCAGCGCGAGAGCAAATCACGACTTGGCGCGAGTTGCTCAAGCCAGAACCAGAGCCTGAACCTGAGCAATTTCCGGAGGAATCAACAACGACAACTGAGCAGCAGTGAGCAGGCGCAAAGTAGAGACGCTTCGGTTCCTCGCGTCTCTACAAAAGGCGCAAAGTTGTGAGTGGAAGAATTTTTTTAAAACTCCTAATTGTTTGAAATTACAGCAGTTTTCATTAGACCTCTTGCATAAATCACAAAATTTGAACCCCACCCCGCCAAAGCTACGCTTTGTCTCCCCTCCCCTTGGTAAGGGGAGGGGATTAAGGGGTGGGGTGTTAGGGAATGAGTGCAAGATATCTATTCTTATTAGACTACACGACACTCGTAGAGACGTAAGGCGCCTTACGTCTCTACTTTGGTCTATACATCTGTCTCTTGAGAAGCGTCTGCGCTCTTGAGAAGAGAAGACACCAAAATAGTTCGGATATATTGCACAATATTGAGGTTCCACCTCAGCGTACGCACTCTGCGGCTGATGTCGTATTCCGTATTTGTCGCAATCTACTATGGCGAAAATTAACAATAATTACCTTAAGCTCAAAGCAGGCTATTTGTTTCCAGAAATTGCTCGACGAGTCAATGCTTTCGCAGAGGCAAACAGTGATGCAAATATTATTCGGTTAGGTATTGGTGATGTCACCGAACCTTTACCTGAAGCTTGTCGCACAGCGATGATTAAAGCTGTCGAAGAAATGGGCGATCGCTCTACGTTCCAAGGCTACGGTCCAGAACAAGGTTATGCTTGGTTACGTGAGAAAATTGCTTTACATGATTTTCAATCTCGCGGATGTGAGGTTGATGCATCAGAAATTTTCATTTCTGACGGTTCTAAGTGCGACACGGGCAATATTCTGGATATTTTTGGTGATGATAATGCGATCGCTGTCACCGATCCTGTTTATCCGGTGTATGTAGACACCAATGTGATGGCTGGACATACGGGAGAAATTAACGATAAAGGCGAGTTTGAGGGCTTTGTGTACCTGCCAATTACAGCAGAGAACAACTTCACTGCCGAAATTCCTGACAAGAAAATCGATTTAATTTATCTGTGCTTTCCCAATAATCCCACCGGCGCAACCGCCAGCAAAGAACATTTGAAGGCGTGGGTAGATTATGCTAATTCTCATAACTCGATCATATTCTTTGATGCGGCTTACGAAGCCTTTATCACCGATTCTGAAATTCCGCACTCGATTTATGAAATTGAAGGTGCAAGAGATTGTGCGATCGAGTTTCGCTCTTTCTCCAAAAATGCCGGCTTTACTGGTACTCGTTGTGCCTTAACGGTTGTGCCGAAGACACTGAAAGCGAAAGCTGCTGATGGTTCTGATGTGGAACTGTGGAAGTTGTGGAATCGCCGCCAATCTACTAAGTTTAATGGAGTGTCTTATATCGTCCAACGCGGAGCCGAGGCAATTTACTCTGAAGAAGGTATAGCACAGACTAAAGCGCTTGTCAATTTTTACATGGAAAATGCGAAAATTATTCGCGAGCAACTAACAGCAGCCGGTTTACAGGTGTATGGCGGTGTAAATGCGCCTTATGTTTGGGTGAAAACACCTAACAATTTGTCGAGTTGGGATTTCTTCGATAAATTGTTGCAAACTGTAAACGTTGTGGGAACACCCGGTTCTGGTTTTGGTGCTGCGGGTGAAGGTTACTTCCGGATTTCGGCATTTAATAGCCGGGAGAACGTGGAAGAGGCGATGAAACGAATCACCGAGAAGTTTAAAGTCTAGAAAGTTGCGTTTTGCGATCGCAAAAACCGCCTAATTAGTTGTGTGCCGCCTATACCGCGAGCGGTATAGGCGGCACAGAATCTAAAATATGTATTGAAAAACTTTACTTAAAATATATTCAAATCTAGTCAGATATAGTCTTTTTAGGCTTTGGTAATTTTGCAATCCAAGCCCTGACTACATCAGAATTTGATACTCCCCTTTTATCAGCTTCTTGCTTGAGTTGCAATAATTCATATTCTGTTACCCTGATAACTAACCTTTTTTCTCTCATTTTGTGTTACCATTTGTGTACACATTAATGATAGCGCAATGCAGTTAGTAGAGCAGCGAATTATCAAGAAAAGTCATCATGCATGGGAGCAAATAGATGCAATGTCATTTGCTGCCAAGAACTTATGGAACACTGCTAACTACTGCATTCGACAATCATTTTTGTATGGTCATGCTGTGCCGTCTTACAACCAGATGGACAAATTAATGCAACCAAGTGAGCAATACAAAGCAATGCCCGCAAAGGTTGCACAGCAAGTCTTGAGATTGTTGGATAAGTCGTGGAAGGGTTACTTTGCGGCTATCGCTTTGTACAAGTCAGACAGTAGTGGTTTTACAGGTAGACCAAAAATACCGGGATACAAACCAAAAGATGGGCGCTGTGTTTTAATTTTCAGTGAGCAATCAACTTCAAAAAAGATATTTAAGGATTCTGGGCAAATTAAACTCAGCAATATCGATTATTGTTTTGATACTCAGATTAAACAGTCGCAGTATTGCCAATCTCGAATTGTACCCAAGATTGACCATTATGTTTTAGAGATAGTTTACGAGGTGGATGAGAGTGAATTAAGTCAAAGTACAGAGCGCATTGCCGCAATTGATCTGGGGATTGATAACTTAATGGCGATTACATCAAATGTGCCAGGGTTTAAACCTGTTCTGGTTAACGGTCGTCCACTCAAAAGTATGAATCAATTCTTTAATAAAAAACGTGCTACGTTGCAACACCGCAGTGGCTTGCGTTCATCGAGACGGATTAAGCACCTGACGACTAAACGGAACTTCAAAGTCAGGAATTATTTGCACCGTGCGTCTAATTATGTAATTAAACTACTCGTTGAGTTAGGAGTTACAAAATTAGTTGTAGGGCAAAATGATGACTGGAAACGCAGGGTTAATATCGGCAAGAGGAATAATCAAGCCTTCGTCTCAATACCACACGGACAGTTAATTGATATGCTCACTTATAAAGGCAACAGAGTGGGCATTGATGTGATTGTTCGAGAGGAATCCTACACTTCTCAGTCCAGCTTTCTTGATGGTGATTTTATTCCTGATTATGGGACTAAGCCTATTGTCTGGAACCCATCGGGTAAGAGAATATTGAGGGGACTGTACAGAACTAAATCTGGGCGGCTGTGCAACGCTGATATTAACGCTAGTTACAACATTCTAAAAAAAGAATTCCCCAATGCTTTCGAGAGAGGGGATAGAGAGGTCTTAGTTGACCCAATTCGGGTAAATCTATCTGGTTTTAAAGCCAAAAGCTTGACCCCATTTTAGATGCCTTTAAGGTTCTGTGAATGAAATAGCAGTTTATAGAAAGCTAGGTCTGACTATACTTGACTATACAGAACTCAACTATGATATAAGAAGAACCAGATTTTGAATTCTCTGGTAAATCAACACTCTTGACATTCGGACTAGGCTTTAAATTCTTCTCCTTATGCCGTCAGTTGTTTTTTATAACAAAGACTCAATTACTGGAGTTTAGACTAAAAGCGATATGAGGGAACGCAAGTCAAATAAGATTACGGGTAAAAATACTTTCAATTCAGTCTCAAAGCATACACAACCTTTAAACAATGTGTAGTACACATATCTGAAAAT
>JAESFM010000159.1_pt1 | contig 22167 bp, 22 predicted proteins | sample 9266171 | NCBI WGS metagenome assembly JAESFM01 (sample SAMN14505069, study PRJNA617099) | algae metagenome | isolation source: Hassallia sp. WJT32-NPBG1 and co-occurring heterotrophs from well developed... | place: USA: Mojave Desert, Joshua Tree National Park, California | collected 2006-06-22
GTCCGGCTTGGGCACGGTAGCAGGATCGCTCGGGCTTCTCTCAATGAGCGTCTGAACGCGCAAAGGCTACGGATCACCTCGCTTTCCCATGTAGGCTCACAGTGGAGTACGTTTTCACACGGCCTGTGTCGGAAGCGGTCCCTGCCAATTTGTCAGCCATACGATCTGGCGTGATTTGCTGCTCACCGCGCGTGCTCAGAGTCGGCGAGATGGCGGCAACGCGGCACCGCTCTCAGCCCCGAAAACACGCAACACCATCCTCTAATTGCTCAGAAATCCAAGTGAGGTCGTAGTGCCATACTTGGACGGTTACCCTCGCGTTTATCCCTCGGGACCAGCATCGGGCACCAACAGGCTCACCGGCAAATCTGCCAACGTATCCTCGCCCATCAGCAGGCCGTCACCGCTCCCAAACCTCCGTCCGGTCAGCAGGTCGCGCCAGCCAGCTACGCCCCCCGCCTGCGTTATAGGAATGGCCGTATCGCCCCAGCCCCTGTTCGTTTCCAGCCGGGCGGGAAAGCGAGACGTGACCACTAGCAGGCGGTCTTCGCCGTGGCTGCGGAGGAACGCACAAAGTTGGTCAGCCTTCTCGCCTGTCGCGGCCAGCGGCTCGTAGCCACCCTCGTTAAACAGCGTCGGCCGCTCCTGCCGGTAGGCCAGTAGGTTGGCGGTGAGGGCGAGCTTGGCCCGCCCATCGCGCCAGTTCTCCAGCATGCTAGGCATCGCCGCACGCCGGTCCTGCGCCATGGCTGCGCCTACCTCCTCCAACACGCGGCGCCGCAACTCGTAATCCACCGGCCGGCGGTTGTCAGGGTCGACCAGGCTGAGGTCCCAGAGTTCGCAGCCTTGGTAGATGTCGGGCATCCCCGGCAGGGTCAGCTTCAGCGCCGTCTGTACCAGGCTGTTGCGGAAGCCAAGCCGCGCCACCTGCGTTTGGAAGGGCAGGAAGGCGTCAAGGAAGGCGGTGGAGCGGGCGGGGTCGAGCGCCTCGCGGAGGAAGCCGAGCATCCCTTCCTCATAGGCAGCGTTCGGGGCGGCCCAGGTGGTGTGCCGCTTGGCCTCGCGCATCGACTTCACCATGGCGCCTTCCATACGCCCGGCAAAGCCACGCAACGCTTCGGCATCGGGCGTGCCGGTGCCGGTCAACTCCGCCGGCCAGGCGCCAAGCAGAAGCTGGTAAAACAGGTACTCATCGTTGCGGTCAGGCGGTGCGGTGCCCTCTACGTCACCGCGCCGCGCGCGGAGAATGCGGCTCCAGGTCTGGACCTGCCGTGCCCATTCCTCAGGTATCTCCGACAACACGGCGAGCCGTGCCCGCGTGTCCTCGCCGCGCTTGGTGTCATGGGTTGAGGTGCCGAGCATGGCATGCGGCCAACGCGTTGCGCGCTGCGCATTTGCCTTGTGGAACGCAGTGAGGGAGACGCCGAAATGGTCGGGATGGCCGCCCACCTCGTTCAGCGCAACGAAGCGGTTGTAGCGATAGAAGGCCGTATCCTCGAGCCCCTTGGCCATTACCGGCCCGCTGTACTGCTGCACCCGCATGGCGAAGCGCACTACGCTGTGCCGGCTGAAGCCGCTGCGCGGTTCCGCCACTAGGTCGCTGGTGAGCAGGCGGTGAAGGAAGTCGAAGACGCTCGGGTCGAGGTCGGTCTCGTTCCGCCGCGCCTGGGCGATGGCCCAGTCGATGTCACGTCGGTCGGCCTCGGTCGGCAGGACGGCGCCATCCACATAGGTCCGGTAGACCGGGAAGCAGGCGACGATCTCCTTCAGCGCTCGCTGCAGAATGTTGCGCGTGAAGTCGGCGGTGCGCGGATTCTGCCGCCCCACCCGCGCCGCGTCACGGGCGAGTGTGTTAAGCTCGCTTGCCATCTCGTTCAGCATGATGCGGATCTTGCAGTCGCGCACCGTCTCGGCAAAGGGCTCGACGCCGCGGATGAACTCCGCATAGATGCGGCTGAAGCCCTCCTCGCCGGCTGGATCCACCAGCAGGCCGAGCACGAGGTTGGCGAATTCGTAGCCCGTGGTACCCTCGATCGGCCAATCCTCTCGCAGCGCCTCGTGCCGCGACAGGATCTTCTCGACGACAAGGTAGAAGGGACGCGGCGCGGCCTTCCGCAAGCGCTGCAGGTAGCCCTTCGGGTCGAGCAGACCGTCGACATGGTCGATGCGCAACCCGTCCAGTGTCCCGTCCTCGAGCAGTGAGAAGACAAAGCTGTGCGCATGGTCGAAGAGCTCCGGCAGCTCCATGCGCAGGCCGGCAAGCTCGTTGATGTTGAAGAAGCGGCGATAGTTGATGTCGTCGGCAGCAACGCGGAAATGCGCGGCGCGCCAATGCTGGTCTTGGATCAGCGCATCCAGGGTGCGCCAGGTCTCGAGCCGGCCAGGCTTGCCGTTCAGCTGCGCGACGGCCGCCTCCACAGCCGCCCTCACATCATCCCGCTCGCGCACCAGCGTGGCGAGTTCGGCCTGCAGGTCGCGGGCTCGGGCATGCACCCGCGGCCGCCAGTTCGGCAGGCCGGAAAAGGCGTCGCCGAGCCGCTCCAGCTCCGGGTGGTCGTGGCCTAGCACGCGCTCGTAGTTCAGCGGACAGATCGGCAGCTTGTGCGTGCCATAGGCCCAAACGGCGAAGCCTCCCCCTTCCGGGTCGAAGCGGAGTTCGAGTTGCCCGTCGTCCAGGACCGCGCCGTACTGATCCCCGAGAAAGGGCACCAGCAGCTTGTTGTGGAGATAGCGCCGGTCCGGATCCCAATCGATGTCGAACCAGCCGGCATAGTCACTGTCCGGCCCCCATTCGAGTACGTCGAGCCACCAGGGATTATCGGCACCACCGACGCCCATGTGGTTCGGTACGAAGTCCAGTAGCTGGCCGAGGCCGCTCTCCCGGAATGCCGCAACCATGGCGCGGAAATCGGCCTCGCTGCCCAGCTCGGGGTTCAACCGGCCGTGGTCGACGATGTCGTAGCCATGGGAGGACCCTGGCCGCGCCCTCAGATAGGGCGAGGCATAGACATGGCTGATGCCGAGCCGGGCCAGATAAGGCGCCAGCGCCGCCGCGTCCGAGAAGCGGAACCCCTCGTGGAATTGCAGGCGGTAAGTGGCGCGCGGGATCGGCGGTAGGCCTGCTTCAGGCATGGTCCATGGGCCCTTCAGGTTGCGGAGTGCCGCGTTCGAGACGGAAGATTTCGGCAACGTCGATGAAGCGCGGCCGTGCCGCGAGTTCCTCCAGCGTCATCGAAAGGCGGCGCCAGTTCGGATGCTCGTCGGATGTGGCAGGCACATTCACCGGGTCGGCCTCGTCCGTGAGGTCGTCGATCTGCGCCATGGCGAGGACGGAGGGCGTGCGGGCCAGGAAGGCGTGCGCCGCCCGTGCGAGGTGCGGGATGTCCGGCTCCGCACCCTCGGGCAGCAGCGCCTCGCGCCGTAGCGCCGCCAGCAGCTGCGCCTTGTCGCGCTGCCGCGCCTCGTGCTGGCGGCCTACCTCCGCCGGCTCGGGATAGAGGCCGAGCCGCTCCTTCAGGCCAATGTCGCGCCCCTCCCACCAGCCGCGCAGGGTTGGCAGGTCGTGACTGCCGACAACGGCGAGCGCCGAGTGCGGATAGGCCTTGGGCGGCAGGAAGGCGCCGGTTTCGCCCTCCTGCTCGAAGAAGAGCACGCGGTAGGACAGGATGTTTGCCTCCATCATGCGCTCACGGAAGCCGTCGGGTACGGTTCCGAGATCCTCACCGACGACGAGGCAGCGCTGCCGCTGGCTCTCCAATGCGAGGATGCCGACCATATCCTCGATCGGATAGGCGACATAGGCACCGTCAGCAGGCTTTCGCCCCTGCGGAACCCAGTAGAGATGTTGCAACCCCATGACGTGGTCGATCCGGAGGCCGCCGGCATGGCGCATATTGGCACGGACCAGATCGATGAAGCTGCGGTAGCCTTCCTCCCGTAGGGCGTGCGGATGGAAGGGCGGCAGGCCCCAGTCCTGACCGGCGGGATTGTAGATGTCGGGCGGCGCCCCGACCTGGGCGCCGGAGACAACGGCTGCCGCGTTCACCCAGGTCTCGGCCCCGGCGCGGTCGGCACCGACGGCGAGGTCGCGGTAGAGCCCTATCGTCATGCCACGCTCGGCCGCTGCGGTGGCCGCAGCGCCGAGCTGCGTGTCGGCGACCCATTGCAGCCATGCAAGGAAGTCGATCTGCGTGCGATTCGCTTCGGCAAAGGCGGCGACGGCGGGCGAGGCGGGATCGCGGTATTCCTCCGGCCAGGCATGCCAGTCAGCGAGTGCAGGACCGCGGGACGCGAAATCCTCGCGGAGTGCGAGGAACAGGCAGTTTTGCTCCAGAACTGCGCCGCACCCGCGACGGAAAGCGTCGAAGGCCTGCCAGCGCGGCCCGTCCCCAACGTCGCGGCAGGCCTCGAACAGCCGCTTAAGAACCGAAAGCTTGATGGTCGCCACCTCTGCATAATCCACTAACATACTGGCGCGGCAGGCCCCAAGCCGGGCGCGGAAGGCGTCTGAGGCGATCAGGTCTCGCATCTCAGCGCAATCCAGCAGCTCCGGCAGGGCGAGGACGTCGATGTTCAGGGTGTTCAGCAGCAGCCGGCTTGCGGGCGAGTAGGGGCTGGCATGCTCGGGATCGTCGCTGAACATGGCATGCAGCGGGTTCAGACCGATCACCGCAGCACCGCGGGCAGCGCTCAACTCCACCAAGCTGCGCAGGTCCCCAAAGTCGCCGATGCCCCAATCAGTCGCCGAGCGCAGCAGATAGAGCTGTGCCGCAATCCCCCAGAGGCGCTGCCCCTCGGCGATGGCTGGCGGCAGCCAGCAACGTCCGGGCGAGACGACCAAGGTCGTCGTAGCGCCGCCGGGATCGAGGGAGAGGCGGTGATAGCCCCAGGGGATGTCCTGTTCGAACACGAGGCGTCGGCGCTCCATTGGCCTGCCCTCGACGCTCCGCTCGGCCACCAGCATGAGATTGCCGAAGGCCACCCGGCCTGTGACCTCGCCACCCTCCTCCAATGTCAAGCGCCAGACGAACTCGCCCATACCGGCCGGCAGGACAAGCTCGATGGCAAGGGGTTCGGTTTCGGCATGCAACACCACGACGGGCGGCAAGGAACGCGTCCACTCCGCTCCCTCCAGCCTGTTCAAGGCCGTGCGTGCCGCATCCTCATCCGCGGCCTCGACACCCATGGCGGCGAGCAGGCTGCGCTTCGTCTCGATGGAGGCCTGCACCAGCTTGCCGCGAGCATCGCGGAACTCGGGCTCGATGCCCATTTGCTCGGCCAGTTGGTCCAACGCGCTGCCCTCGGCCTGAGGACGGCCGTCCCGCGACGCCTCCCCGGCATCGAGCAGAGCGAGGACGCCGCGCAGCGGGATAGCAACCCAATCCGGCCGGTTGGCCAGCTCGTAGGCCACCTCGTACAGCGCCTTCTCCAGCATGAAGAACTGCGTCACCGCATTGGTCGCCGCGCGGTCGGAAGGTAGGAAGGCGGCGCCCTGCGCAGCCTCATGGTAGCCCTTGAGGTAAGCGCGCGATGCTTCTGCCTCCCAATCCGCGAAGCGCCCCGCCGGATCGGCGCGGCCGGCCTCGGCGGCGGCATAGGCGAGGGAGCGCAGCATGCCCGCGACATCGCGCAGCGCCGCATGCTTGGCGCGCCGCTCGGCCAGTGGCCGCAGCGGTTCGCCCTCGAAATCGACGATCATGGCGTCGCCGCCAGCCACGAGCACCTGTCCGAGGTGATAGTCGCCATGGTGTCGCGTCTTGGCAAAGCTGGGCGCCTCGGCGAGTGTGCTCCTTAGCCATGCCTCCAGCGCTCCGCGCCGGGCGAGCAGGCTATCTGCGAGTTGCTGCACCTCTGGCGTCAACCGTTCGCGCGTGGCGGTCAGTCCGTCGAGCGCGCGGCCCGCCATGGCCTCGGCCGCGGCGATCCAGGCCTCTCGGTCGGCGCTGTCGACTGGCTCGGGCCGGAACGCTGGGTCAGCCGTCTCCGTGGCGAAGGCGCGGTGCATCTCGGCTGTGCGCCGGCCCAGAAGGCGCAGCCACTCCACCGTCCGCGCATGGCCGTCCGACTGCGCCAGTTGCTCCAGCACCCAGGACCAGCCATCGCCTTCATTGGGCACAAAGCCCTGTAGAACAGAGAGCGTCACGGCACTTCCACCCTCTATAATCCTCAATTCGGCCCAGCCAAGCAGGGCCGGCGCGGCAGCGAAGCCAGCTTCGTCAGTAAGGAAGCGGCCGACCTCCAACTCGGGATGAATTCCCTCCTCCAGTTTGCGGATGACCTTGAGGATGGCGCCATCGCCGATGCGAATGGAGGTGTTGGACTGCTCCGCGCTGACGCGACGAATAGTGAATACAGACCCTGAGACAAGGCCGGCTCCGGCTAGGGCCTCGGTGTTGCCAGTGCGCAGCGGACCATCGCTCGAAATCTTGCCCCCGCTGGGCAATCCAACCTCGATCCAGGCACGGACGAAGGCATCCACGGAGAAAGCCTCAACCAGGCGGCGGTCGACGCCGTCCGTCGCTGGCGGTGCAGCGATAACCTGCGCCTCCACAGCCTGCTCCAGCGGGACCAGGGCCAGGGGCACGAAGAGCAACATTGGCGCTTGGCCCGGTGGCGTTACTCGCCACACTATGACGGCTGCTGGCATGCTTGGCACCGAGAAGGGCAGTGCAGCCTCTGCTACGACCTTGGGTCGGCCAGCGTCCTTGGCAGGGTACCAGCGCTGTTTCAGCAAGAAGTCAGGCAGGGCACTCGTGGCGAGAGCCTCATGATCTGGAGACCAGATCTCGGGCAAACGGGAGGCGCTGTCGCTCTCGAAGGAGGAACGGGATGAAGATTGCACGGAGCACCTGCTGCGCTTGGGACCAGCAGAACAGCAGGCCAACTCCACCGTTCCTCATGAAATGGAGGATTTTGTGTTCGGTCGTCCGCTTAGCCGTTTGCGCGGCTCAGCACCTTGCTGCGCTCAATATGCACGACTTTCAGTATCTCGCCTCCCGTCTCCGCGCTTGATCGCGGACGGGAGCAGAACGACGCACGTGTTGGAGGCGGCATGCCTGTCAGGACGCCCAGCCTCGAACAGATTTTGCGGATGGCGGATCAGCAGGGGTTGCACTTGTCCGCCGAGGAGGCCGCCGAGTTCCGAGGCATCATGGCCGGCACGCTGGAGGCTTACCGGATTCTCGACGAGGTGCCCGAGCCCAAACTGCCGGTGGTGGCTCGCACGCCAGGCTGGCGTCCTTCCGCAACCGAGAATCTACATAACGGCTGGTACTGGCGTACGGAGATCGCCACCGGCGGGCCTGGCCCATTGCATGGCAAGCGGGTTGCGGTGAAGGACGATATCTGTGTTGCGGGCGCACCGATAATGAACGGCTCGGCGCTGCTGGAGGGATACGTCCCGGATGTCGACGCCACCGTCGTCACCCGCATCCTGCAAGCCGGCGGCACCATCGCGGGTAAGGCGGCCTGCGAGGATCTCTGCTTCTCTGGCGCTAGCCATACCTGCGTCACCGGCCCCATCCGCAACCCGCACAAGCCTACGCACGGCGCCGGCGGCTCCTCCGGCGGCAGCGCCGCGCTGGTTGCGAGGGCACAGTCGAGATGGCGCTCGGCGGCGACCAGGGAGGTCCCATCCGCACGCCGTCGAGCTGGTGTGGCGTCTATGGACTGAAGCCGAGTTGGGGGCTGGTGTCGGTCACCGCCTCCATGCCGATCAGCTACTCCGTCGACCATTGCGGGCCGATCTGCGCCAGCGTCGAGGACGTAGCGCTGCTGCTTTCAGTCATCGCCGAGCACGACGGCTGGGACCGCCGGACCATTCCGGCCTAGGTTGGCGACTACATGGGCTCGCTCGGCACCGGCTCGGCGGGGTTGCGCGTCGGTGTGCTGCAGGAGGGCTTCGGCCATCCGGAAAGCGACCTGCGGGTGGATGCCAGCGTGCACGGCGCGATCGGCGCGTTGGAGCAACTCGGGGCCCAAGTCGAGGGCGTCTCCGTGCCCATGCACCGCGTGGCACCGGCGATTTGGAGCGGCATCATCCTTGAGGGCGCGGCCGAGATGATGCTGAAGTGGCATGGCGTCGGCCACAACGTGCCGGGCTACTACCCCGTTGGCATGCAGGAGGCCTTCGCGCGCGGCTTCGACACTCGGATCGACGACGTGTCGGCCACGGTGAAGCTGGTGCTGCTGCTGGGCGAGTATCTGAACACCCACTACCACAACCGCTATCACTCGAAGGCGCCGAACCTGCGCGTGCCGCTGACCCAGGCTTATGATGCGGCGCTGCAAGGGGTGGATGTGCTGGTCATGCCGACCAACCCCTTCACCGCGACCGAGATCCCGCCGCGCGATGCGCCGCGGGCGCTGGCGGTGGACCGTGCGTTGAACATGCGGGCCAATACCTGCCCCTTCGACGTCTCCAGCCACCCGGCCTTCACCATCCCCTGCGGCACCGTGGACGGGCTGCCGGTCGGGCTGATGCTGGTGGGGCGGCGATACGAGGAGGCCACGCTGATTCGCTTGGCATCGGCCTTCGCCGCCAGCCGCGACTGGCGCAACACCTCAGAGGAACGGCCATGACGCAGACCGAGCTTCCCTATCTCGAACTGACGGAGCTGACGCAAAGCATCCAGGCGAAGCAGGTCTCTCCGGTAGAGGCGACAGAGGCGATGCTATCGCGCATCGCCGCCCTTGACGGGCCAGCTGAAGAGCTACGCGCTGGTGATGGTCGAGGAGGCGCGCGGCGCGGCGCGGCAGGCTGAGGCCGAGATTGCCCGCGGCGAGATCAGGGGGCCGTTGCACGGCGCGCCGATCGCGGTGAAGGATCTGTGCTGGATGGCCGGCGTGTCGACCGCCGCCGGCATGACCATCCACCGCGACTTCCGCCCGCAGGCCACGGCCACCGTCGTGAAGCGGCTGCAGGCGGCGGGAGCCATCATCCTCGGCAAGCTGCAGCTCACCGCGGTGCCTATGTCGACCACCATCCGCAGGTCCCGCCGCCGGTGAATCCGTGGAACGCCGAGCACTGGTCCGGCGCCTCCTCCTCCGGCTCCGGCGTCGCCACGGCGGCCGGCCTCTGCTACGGCTCGCTCGGCTCCGATACCGGCGGCTCGATCCGCTTTCCTTGCGCCGCGCAGGGCCTCACCGGGGTGAAGCCGACCCGGGGGCGCGTCAGCCGTTATGGCGTCTTCGGGCTGGCGGCGACGCTCGACCATATCGGCCCGGTGACCCGCAGCGCGGCCGATGCCGCGGCCATGCTGGCCGCCATCGCCGGTGCCGACTCCGATGATCCCACGGCGTTGCAGGCCCCGGTGCCCGACTACATGGCGGAGCTGGAGGGCGGCATCGCCGGGCTGTGCCTCGGCATCGACGAAGCCTGGATGGGGGCGGCGACCGATGCGGCGACGCAGGCCGTGCTGCAGGCGGCGCTTGCCACGCTGCGTCAGCTCGGCGTCGAGGTGGTGCCGGTGCGTTTCCCCGACACCGCGGCGGTGATCCAGGACTGGTTCCCGCTCTGCGGCGCCGAGGTCGCCGTGGCGCACAAGGCGACCTACCCGGCTACGAAAGCGGAGTACGGCCCCTCGCTCTCAGCGCTGATCGAGCTCGGGCACGGGCTCACGGGTATGGGCTACCAGGAGATCGTCCTGCGCCGCATCGACTTCCCCGGCCGCGTCGCCGCGATATTTGAGAGAATCGACCTGCTGCTAGCGCCCGCTTAGGGCTTCGCCTCGCCCACCCTGGTGAAGATGGCCACGGCCGGTGAGGACGCGGCGCTGATGCAGGCACTGCTCGGCTACACCTGTCCCTTCGACATGACCGGCAGCCCGACCATCACCCTGCCGGGCGGCTTCACCGATGCGGGCACGCGGATCGCCTTCCAGCTCGTCGGCCCGCATCTGTCCGAGGCGGTGCTTTGCCGCGCCGGCCACGCCTTCCAGCGCGCTACGGATTTCCACCGCCAGCATCCCACGCTCGGCTGAGTGCGGCCGGCACCGCATCGCAAGGAGGGGCAGCATGAACCGCAGAGACCTGCTTTTAAGGACGACCGGGGCGTCGCTCGCAGCCGCGCTGCCCCGGACCGGCCAGGCGGCCGGCCCGCCGATCAAGATCGGCCTGCTGGAGGACATCTCCGGCGACCTGGCCCCGATCGGCCCGCCCAAGCTGCATGGCACGCAGATGGCCGTGAATGAGGCGAACGCCACGGGCGGCATCCTTGGCCGCAAGCTGGAGCTCATCCACCTCGACCCGCAGGGCTACAATGCGCGCTACCAGGAGTTCACCCGCCGTCTGCTGCAGCGGGACAAGGTGGACGTGCTGATCGGCGGCATCACCTTCGCCTCGCGCGAGGCGGTGCGGCCCATCGCCGGCCGGCAGAACGCCTTCTACATCTACTCCAACCAATACGAGGGCGGCGTTTGCGACGCCAATATGCTGAGCGTCGGCGCCATGCCGGAGCAGCAGCTCTCGACCCTGTTGCCCTGGATGGTCGAGCGTTTCGGCAAGCGGGTCTACACCGTCGCGGCGGACTACAATTTCGGGCACCTGTCCTCGGCCTGGGGCAAGTCCATCATGAAGCCGCTCGGGGTGGAGTTCGTGGGCGAGGAGTTCATCCCGCTCGGCGTCTCGCAATTCGCCCAGACCATCCAGAACATCCAGCGCGCGAAGCCCGACTGGCTGTACATGCTGGATGTGGGCGCGGCGCAGTCCTCCTTCTACGAGCAGAAGAACGCCGCCGGCGTGCGCCTGCCCATGGCGAGCCCGGTGAAGATTATGCTCGGCTTCGAGCACAAGCGCTTCCCGGCCGGCGTAATGAAGGACATGTACGCTGCGGCCAACTGGTTCGAGGAGCTGGACACGCCGGAGGCGAAGGCCTTCGTCACCCGCTGGCAGACCAGGTGCCCTGACGAGGTCTACATCAACGACATGGGCTACAACGCCTGGGTCGCCATCATGCTCTACAAGCAGCTGGCCGAGAAGGCGAAGTCGACCAAGCTCGCCGACCTGCGCGGCGCCATGGCGGACGGCACCCTCGGCGTCGATGCGCCCGAGGGCCGCATCGTCATCGACCCGAAGAGCCAGCACTGCTCGCACCGCATGCGGCTGATCTCGGTGGATGGCGAGAACAAGATCAAGATCGAGAAGGATTTCGGCGACATCCAGCCCCTTTGGCTCAGCCAGGTCGGCTGCAACCTGCTGCAGTCCAACCCGCGCGAGCAGTACACGCCGGACAATCTGCCGCGCCACTGACCTGGGCGAGGGGAGTGCGACCATGCTGGGCAACCTCTTCGCGGGCTTCTACCAGTTCGCCGATGTCTTTACGTTCCTGGTGCTGTCCGCGGCGGGCCTCGCCATCATCTTCGGCATGATGGGCGTCATCAACATGGCGCATGGCGAGTTCGTCATGTGCGGCGTCTACGTCACGGCGGCCAGCTACCATGCCGGGCTGCCGCTGCCGCTTGCCCAGGCCTGCGGCACGGCGGTGGCCTTCCTGATCGGCATAGTGCTCGAGGCGGCGGTCATCCGCCCCCTCTATACCCGCCCGCCCGACTCGCTGCTGGTGACCTGGGGGCTCAGCCTCGTCGTCACCCAGGGCACGCTGGTGCTGGTGGGCTCAACCTTCCCCGGCATCGGCACACCGCTGCGGGGTTTCCGCGTCGGTGACTACACTTTCTCCGCCTAACGGATGGTGCTCTTCGCCGCCGCCATCGGCGTGCTCGGCTTCGTCTGGTTCCTGTTCCTCCGCACGCGCTTCGGCGTCCAGGCGCGCGCGGTGATGCAGAACCCGGGCATGGCGCAGGCGCTCGGGGTGCGGCGGAACCGCGTCTACGCCCTCAGCGTCGGCGCGGGGCTGGCGGGCTTCTGCGGTGCGCTCTACGCGCCGCCCATGTCGCTCATTCCCACCATAGGGTCGAGCCTCATCGTCGAATCCTTCGTCACGGTGGTGGTCGGCGGCTCCAGCGTGCTGCTGGGCACGGCGCCGACGGCGGTCGCGCTCGCGGTCATCCGCACCGGGCTGAATGCCTGGCACGGCCAGATCATCGGCCAGATCGGCCTGCTGGTGGCCGTGATCCTCATCATCCGCGTGCTGCCGGACGGATTCACCGGCTGGCTGACGCGGCGCACGACCTGACGGGGGACCCGCATGCTCAAGCTTCTCGAAGGGCCGCAGACAATGGGCCGGGACCCGGCCTTCTGGGGCGCGGCGGGTTTCGTCCTGCTCGCGGCACTGGCCTACCCGATGTTCGCCAACCCCTACGACGTCGGCAATTTCGGCTACTTCTTCGTCTGGATCTTCATGGCGCTCGGCCTCTGCATGATGTGGGGCCTCTGCGGGATACTGTCCTTCGGCCAGACCTTCTTCTTCGGCCTTGCCGGCTATGGCTATGGCGTCATCGCCATAGATCTCGGCAACGGGCCGCTCGGCACCATGGCGGGGCTGGCAGGGGGCCTGCTGCTTGCCGCCCTTGCCGCCGCTGTGCTCGGCTACTTCATGATCTACGGCCGCATCAACGGCGTCGTCTTCGGCATCGTCACGCTCTCGGTCGCGCTCGCGCTGGCCTATTTCCTCGGCCGGACCGCAGGGCCCGAATGGGCGATCAGCAAGGCGCGGCTGAACGGCTTCAACGGCATGCAGGACATGGACCCGCTCACCTTCCCGGGGCCCAATGGCGGCATCGTGCTGGAGGAGGCGCTGTTCTACTACGTCCTCATCCTCGGCCTCGCCGTGGTCTATCTGGCGCTGCGGATGCTCGCCAATTCGCGCTTCGGCAATGTCCTGGTGGCGGTCCGCGAGGATGCGGAGCGGGCGGAGCTGCAGGGCTACGACGTGCGGCGCTACCAGCTCGCTGTCTTCGTGCTGGGCAGCACGCTCGCCGGGCTGAGCGGTGTGCTCTACACCTCCTGGGGGCAGTTCATCACGCCGTCCAGCATCGGCCTGCCGGCGGCCTCGATGCCGATCATCTGGGTCGCCTTTTCCGGCCGCACGGACCTGACCGCAACCTTGGTCGGCACCTTCCTGCTGCTGCTCGGCTTCCAGAGCCTGACGATCTACAGCCAGGAGACGGCGCTGGTGCTGATGAGCGCGCTACTGATGGCGACAGTGCTGTTCGTCCCGCGCGGCTTCGTCCTCGGCATCGGCGACTTGCTGGCCCGCCTGGCGACGCGGCGCCGGCGAGAGCCCTGCCTCGCCGCTGCGGCGGAGGTGTAAGATGGAGACCCTCCTCGAATTGAAGGGCGTGAGCCGGCGCTTCGGTGGCTTCATCGCGGTGCGCAAGGTGGACCTCACCGTCGCGGCCGGGGAGATCCACTGCCTGATGGGCCCGAACGGGGCCGGCAAGAGCACCCTGTTCAAGTTGGTGGTCGGCCGCTACGAGCCGGCGCGGGCCGCATCAATTTCCGCGGTCATGACGTGACGCGCGACGCGCCGCATTCCCGCGTGCAATGCGGCATGAGCATCGAGATGCAGGCGCTGAGCGTCTTCCGCACCCTGCCGGTGCGGCAGAACCTGCACATCGCCATGCAGCACCATGTTCCGCTCGCCGAGCTGGCGCGGGAGGAGGGGCGGCTGCTGGAGCTGCTGGGCTTGGCTTCCGAAGGGGCGCGGCTGGCGGGCGAACTCTCGCACGGCCAGCAGCAATGGCTGGAGATCGGCATGGCCGTCGCGCTGAAGCCCACCCTGCTGCTGCTGGACGAGCCCACCGCGGGCCTCTCGCCGGAGGAGACCTTCCGTACCGGCGAGCTGGTGCAGCACTTGGTGGCGAGCGGGATGACAGTGGTCGCCGTCGAGCACGACATGTCCTTCGTCAAGCAGATCGCCACGCGTGTGACGGTGCTGCATCTCGGCCCAGTCTTTGCGCGCGGCACGGTGGAGGCGATCGTCGCTGACCCGAGCGTGGCCGAGATCTACCTGGGCGTTCCCCATGCCGCCTGACCCGATCCTTGATGTCGCAGGCCTGCGCGCCGGCTATGGTGCGACACCGGTGCTGCAGGGCGTGGACCTCTCGGTTGGGCGCGGCGAGATCGTGGCGCTGGTTGGCCGCAATGGCGTTGGCAAGACCACGACGATGCGCTGCCTGATCGGCCTGGTGCGGACAACCGCGGGCAGCATCCGCTTCGCCGGCGAAGACCTGACGCGCGCCGCCGCCGATGCGCGGGCGTGGCGCGGTATCAGCTACATCCCGCAGGGCCGCGACGTCTTCCCGCGCATGACGGTGCAGGAGAACCTCGCGGTCGGCGAGCTGATTGGCGCCTCGCGCCGCCAGCGCTGCGCCGACCTCGTCTATCAGTACTTTCCCATCCTGGCGGAGCGGCGGCGGCAGATGGCCGGCACACTGTCCGGCGGCCAGCAGCAGCAGCTTGCCATCGGCCGGGCGCTCATCGGCGGACCGGATCTGATCCTGCTCGACGAACCGTCGGATGGCGTGCAGCCGAATGTGGTGCAGGCCATCGTCCGCGTCCTGCGCAGCATCCGCGACGATCTCGGCACCACCATTGTCTTCGTGGAGCAGAACCTGGAGACGATCATGACGCTCGCCAACCGTTGCTGCGTTATAGAGAAGGGCAAGGTGGTCGATGCCATCCCAGCCGACGCGGTAACCTCGGAGAATGTCCACCGCCACCTGCTGCTATAGCGCCGACCAGACCGACCGTGCCGTTCCAGCCATCGAGGAACCAACCATGCCATCGCAGCACGATATTTCCACCACCCCCGAGCGACGCCGCCGGCGCTGACGGTCGAGTCGGGCGACACCGTGACCATCCGTGCCGTCCCGGCCGGCGGCTCTGCGTCCTTCCCGGCCGATATCGGGCCGGTGCCGCCCGAGTACCACGCCGCGGTTGAGGGTGTGCCGCAGGGACCAGAGGCGCATTTCGTCAACCGCCCGATCTTCGTGCGCGGCGCGGCGCGCGGTGATGTGCTGCAGGTCGACATCCTCTCGGCCGAGCCGACCATGGATTGGGGCTTCGTCTGGGTCATACCGCTGTTCGGGACGCTGCCCGACGAGTTCACCGAGTACGAGACCATCCACCCGCGCATCGACCGCGCGCGGGGCACCTGCCGCCTGCCCTGGGGAATGGAGCTGCCGCTTGATCCCTTCTTCGGCGTCATCGGCGTGGCACCGCCACCGGAATGGGGCGCCTGCACCACCAATGTCCCGCGCGCCTTCGGCGGCAACATGGACAACAAGGAACTGAAGCCGGGCACGACGCTATACCTGCCGGTCTTCAACGAGGGCGCGCTGTTCTATGCCGGCGATGGCCATGGCGTGCAGGGCGATGGCGAGGTCTGCATCACCGCGCTCGAGACGGGGCTGAAGGGCAGCTTCCGCCTCACGGTCAGGAAGGACCTCGCCTGAAGATGCCCTTAGCCGAGACCGCGACGCACCTGATGTCGATCGGGCTCGACGAGGATCTCGACGATGCGGTGAAGAAGGCGGTGCGGGAGATGGTGCGCGAGATCTGCGCCCGCACCAACCTCAGCCGCAACCAGGCCTACATGCTGTGCTCGCTGATCGGCGACCTGCGGGTGACGCAGACGGTCGACGGCAACAAAGGCGTGCATATGCTGCTCGCCAAGCAGTACCTTTAACCCCAGCAGGCGAGGCAGGACGATGCTCCAGCATACCGACGTTACCGAGCTGACCATCGCGCAGGTGCAGGATGGGCTCGCGCGCGGTGCCTTCACCGTCGAGGCCCTGACATCGGCCTTCCTCGCCCGCATCGCGCGGGACAACCCGCGGCTGAACGCCATTATCTTCTTCAACGAGGCGGCGATCGAGGATGCGCGGACGATGGATGCGCGGCGTGCCGCCGGCAAGGCGCTGGGGCCGCTGGCCGGCATCCCCGTGGTGGTGAAGGACACCATGGACATGGTGGGCTTCCCGAGTACGGGCGGCTGGTCCCTGCTAACCTCGAAGCATGCCGGCACCGACCTGATGCCGGGCACCGATTCCCCCGTCGTCGCCCGCCTGCGGGCTGCGGGCGCCATCATCCTCGGCAAGACCAACGTACCCATCCTCAGCGCCAGCGGCACGCATGCCAACAACAGCTGGGCCGGGCCGACGCTAAACGCGGCGGTGCCCGACCTCGTCCCCGGCGGCAGCTCCGCCGGCACCGCCACCGCCGTCGCCGCCTCCATGGCCGTGCTCGGCCTGGCGGAGGAGACCGGCGGCTCCATCCAGAACCCCGCCGCGGCGCAGGGGCTGGTCGGCATCAAGCCGAGCTTCGGTCTGGTGCCGAATGCCGGCGTCATGCCGCTGGCCAGCCAGCGCGACGTGGTGGGGCCGATCGCGCGCTGCGTGCGCGACGCCGCGCTCACCCTCGACGTGCTGGCCGGCTTCACCATGGAGGACCCGAAGACGGTGGCCGGCGTCGGCAACATCCCCGAAGGGGGCTATGCCTCGCTGCTGTCGGAGACCGCGCTCGCCGGCCGGCGCCTCGGGCTCTACGGCCCGGGCTGGCGGAACCAGCCGCTCTCGGCCGAGACGGAAGCGCTCTATGCCCGGGCGCAGGACGAGATCCGCGCGCGCGGCGCGACGCTGATTGCCGATCCCTTCGCGGGCAGCGGCTTCGCCGATCTGCGCCAGCCCGTCTCGGAGGAGTATACCTTCGACGCGCGAGGGCTGGAATCGGCGCCCTATGACATGCACCGCTATCTCGAGCGCATGGGACCCGAGGCCGCGATCCGCGGCTTCGTTGAATTCGCGCGGGCGACCGCGGCGGAGGATGCCTTCGCGGTGGGCGGCATGCTGCACTACCTGCACCGGCTCCCCGGCTTCGACGTGGCCCTGGCCGCCCCCTCTATCCCGCCGCCCATGCCGGAGTTCATCGCCGCCCGCGCCGCCTATCGCCGCATCTTCGACGGGGTGATGGACAGTCAGGGGCTGGATGCGCTGGTCTTACCGCAGATGCGCGAGGCGCCGCCGCCGTTGCATGCCGACCAGCTGATCCAGGAGACGACGGTCAGCGAGATCAACATCGGCGGGCTGCCGGGCGTCACGGTGCCGGCCGGGTTCCATGCTTCGGGCGCGCCCTTCTGCCTCATCTTCGTCGGCCGGATGTGGAGCGAGGCGCTGCTGCTGGCCCTCGCCCACGACTACGAGGCGGCGACCCGGCACAGGCGCGCGCCTGGTCTGGCGGCGTGATGGAATTCGCCGCGAAATTCGCCTTCGACATGATCGCCTTCACCTCGGTGATGGTGCTGATCGTGCTCGGCCTCGGCGTGATCGCCAGCATGATGGGCATCTTCAACTTTGCCCATGGCGAGCTCGTCCTATTGGGCGCCTACACGGTCTATCTCAGCAGCGAGGCTGGGCTTGGCACCTGGCCCGGCCTGCTCGCCGCCCCGGTGGTGGTGGGGCTGGTCGGCTTCGGGCTGGAACGCACCATCATCCGGCGCTTCTACCGGACGCCGATCATCGCCATGCTCGGCACCTATGCGATCGGCCTCATCATCCGGGAGATCGTGCGGGGCCTGCTGGGCGGCCACTACAAGTCGATCCCGGAGCCGATCGGCGGCGCCTTCAGCCTCGGCGGCATCGAATTCTCGATCTGGCGCAGCATCATCATCGCCACGACCCTCGTCGTCATCGGCGGCACCTACCTGCTGCTGGCGCGGAGCTCGATCGGACTCAGGGTCCGCGGCGCGCTGGAGAACCCGATGCTGGCACGCGCCTGCGGCATCTCCACCAGCCGCCTCTACGCACTGACCTTCACCTTCGGCGCGGCGCTGGCGGGGCTCGCGGGCGCGCTCATCGTGCCGCTCTACCAGCTCTCGGCCGATATCGGCATCCGCTTCCTCGTGCAGGCCTTCCTTTCGGTCATGCTAGGGGGCGTCGGCAGCTTCGAGGGCCCCGTGCTGGGGGCGGCCGCCGTCGGCGGGCTCGCGGCCTGGCTGCCCTGGGTGGTGACGCCGGTGCTCGCGGACCCGCTCGTCTTCCTCATCGCGCTCGCCATCGTCCGGGTGCGGCCGCAGGGCTTCATCGCGGTCGGGCGCCTGTAGCAACCAGGAGAAACGGTAATGACCACGACCAGGCGTCGCTTCCTCGGTGGGGCCAGCGCTCTCACCGCCGCCGGATGGCTGGGCTCGCTCACGGGCGGCTTCGTGCTGCGCCCGGGTTGGGCCCATGCCGCGGGCCCGATCAAGATGGGCATCGCCACCGACATCACCGGCCCCATCGCGCCTTCCGGCAACGCCAACTGGCAGGTGGCCCAGTTTGTGGTGGAGGAAATCAACAAGGCGGGCGGCGTCCAGGGTCAGCCCATCGAGCTCCATCTGGAGGACACCGCCTCCGACCCGAAGATCGCGGTGGGCAATGTCCGCAAGCTGATCCAGGAGCGGCGGGTCAATGTCGTGCTCGGCGGCATCACCAGCGCCATGCGGCAGGCGATCAAAGACCCGATCGTGAACCGCGGGCGCACGCTCTACATCTACCCGCAGCTCTACGAGGGACAGGAATGCACGCGCTTCCTGTTCAACACCGGCCCGAGCCCGGCGCAGCAATGCGACCGGCTGATCCCCTACCTCATCAAGACCCAGGGCAAGCGGCGCTTCGCCATGCCGTCCGCCAACTATGTCTGGCCGCAACTGCTGAACAAGTACGCCCGCAAGGTGATCGAGGCGAATGGCGGCGAGGTGGTCTTCGAGGAATACTACCCGCTGGACCAGGCGGAGTATTCCGCCACCATCAGCAAGATTCGCGACGGGCGGGTGGACTGCGTCTTCAGCACCATCATCGCCCCCGGCCTGCAGCCCTTCATGAAGCAGCTCTACGAAAGCGGCTTTCAAAAGGGTGGCGGTGTGGTCAGCTGCGTCTACTACGATGAGAACCTGCTGAACTACCACCCGGCGCAGGAGATGGAGGGGCTGGTCTCCTGCCTCGACTACTTCCAGGCAGTGGACGACCCGTTCAGCAAGGCGCTGCAGGAGGCCTATTCGAAGCGGTTCCCTGGCACGAAGTACCTGTTCACCGCAGGCTCGGCCTCCACGGGGATGTACCGCGGCATCAAACTCTACGAGGCGGCGGTGAAGGCGACCGGCGGCAAGCTTGGGCGCGAGGAGGTCGCGGCGGCGATGGACAACGCAGCGCTGGCGGAAGGGCCGGGTGGCGGCGCGCAGATGGTACCGGGCAAGATGCATGCGCGAATGAACATGTACATCGCGGTTTGCCGCAACGATGCCGGCCGGACGCGCTACGAGGTGGTCGACAAGGCCGACATGGTCGACCCTCGGGAGTGCTGAGGCGATGACCGCGACTACCAGGGCAGCCTCTCCGACCGCCGCGCTGCGCGGGGCCTTCCGCATCCTGCCGGCGATCGAGCTGGCGGTGCTCGCCCTGCTGCTCGTGGTGCCCTTCCTCCTAGCCGACAGGCCGGAGCTGGTCACGCTGCTCACCAACGTGGTCATCCTGTCGCTGCTGGCCCTCAGCTTCGATCTCTGCTGGGGCTTCTCCGGCATCATGTCCTTCGGCCAGGCGCTGTTCTTCGGCGTCGCTGGCTACGGGGCGGCGCTGGTCGGACGGGACATGGAGTTCAGCCAGCTCTGGGCGACGCTGCCGCTGGCGATGCTGGCCGGCGGCGCCCTCGCGGCCATCCTGGCGGCCTTTCTGCTGCTTGGCCGCAAGGCGCCGACCCCCATTTTCGTCGCCTTCGGCACCCTCACCGGCGCCTATGCGGCGGAGCGGCTGGTAGCGGGTTGGCAGTATGTCGGCGCCGGCAACGGCCTCTCGGCCATCAAGCTGATGGCCTTCGGCAAGTACGAGTTCGTCGAGGGCGTCGACTTTTACGCCGTTGCGCTGACGGCGCTGGTGCTTGTCTACGCCGTCAGCCGGTACCTCGTGCGGTCGCAGTTCGGCCTGGTGCTGGCCGGCATCCGCCAGAACGAGGAGCGGCTGGCCTTCTTCGGCTACCGCGTGCAGGTGTTCAAGGCGCTGGTCTTCAGCCTCGCCGGCATGGTGGCCGGGCTCTCCGGCGCCCTCTACAGCTACCACCAGGGCTTCACCGGCCCGAGCAACCTCGGCCCCGGCCTGTCCACCACCGCCGTGATCTACTGCCTCTTCGGCGGCAGCGGCACGCTCATCGGGCCGGTAATCGGAACCGTGGCGATCGAGGTGTTGAGCTTCGTGCTGGCCGATATCGACGCGATCCGCCAGTTTTGGCCGGTGCTGCTCGGCCTGGTGCTGCTGCTGGTGGTGACCTTTCAACCGACCGGCCTGCTCGGCATGGTCGTCTCGGCGCGGGAGCGCATCGGCACCTATGGCGTGCGAAAGGCGGCGCGCTGATGACCCTGCTGCAGGTGTCGGGCGTCACCAAGACCTATGGTCCGCTAAAGGCGCTGGACGGCGTCGACCTGGAGATTGAGGCCGGCACCTTTCATGGCCTCATCGGCCCGAACGGGTCGGGCAAAAGCACCTTGCTGAAGGCGATCGCGGGCGCCCATTTCCCGACCACGGGGCGCATCCTGTTCGATGGCGCGAACATCACGGGCATGCCGCCCTATCAGCGGTCCCGTCGCGGGCTCAGCCTCAAATTCCAGATCACCTCGGTGCTGACCGAGCTGTCTATCTACGACAATGTGCTGCTCGCGCTGCAAGCGACGGAGGGCTATGGCGCGCTCTTCCGCAGCCGCTCGCGCGGGCGGTTGGACGACGCCGTAATGGGGGCGCTGGAGCGGTTTCGCCTCGCCGGCCGCGCCGGCGACCTTGCTGGGGAGCTGAGTCATGGCGAGCAGCAATGGCTGGAGATCGCCATGGCGCTCGCCCCACGTCCGAAGCTGCTGCTGCTGGACGAGCCGACCGGCGGTATGAGCCCGGAGGAGCGACGGATCACCGGCGAGCTGCTAGCGCCGATCCGGCACCATTGCGCGTTGGTGATCGTCGAGCACGATCTCGACTTCATCAAGAACATCTGCGACCGCCTCACCGTGCTCGACCAGGGCCGCGTCCTTGGGACCGGTAGCGTGGCCGACATCGAAGGGGATGCACGCGTGCAGGAGATCTATACCCGCCGTGTCTGATCCCGTGACCTCGCCGCTACTGGACGTGGCAGACCTCCAGGCCGGCTATGGCCGAAGCCAGGTGCTGTTCGGCCTGTCCCTCAGCGTGCCGCAGACCGGCGCGGTGGCTATCCTCGGCCGCAACGGCGCAGGCAAGACCACGCTGCTGAAGACGCTGGCGGGGGAAATTCAGCCTATCTACGGCAGCATCCGCCTCGCCGGCGAGGACGTGACGGCGGCGCCGGCGGAGCGCCGCGCGCGCCAGGGCATTGGCCACGTGCCGCAGGAGCATGCGATCTTCGCCCGGATGTCGGTAAGGGAGAACCTGATGCTTGGCGCCGGGCCGCGCCCCGACCGGCGGGCGATCGAGGAAGTATTGGAATTCTTCCCCAAGCTCGGCGTCCGCCTCGGCCAAACGGCCGCGACCCTTTCCGGTGGCGAGCGCAAGATGCTGGCCATCGGCCGCGCCCTACTCGGTAAGCCGCGCGTGCTGATGCTCGACGAGCCGACCGAAGGGGTGTGGATTGGAGTCATCGACGAGATCGCCGAGCGCCTTGTCGATCTGTCGCGGCGCATGAGCGTGATCCTGGTCGAGCAGCATGTCGAACTCGCCCTGACGGTCGCGCAGGCGGCTTATGTCATCGACCGAGGCACGGTAGCGCTAAGCGGCCCGGCCAATCGTGTTAAAAGTGACCCCGCGTTGCTGCGGCTGCTAGCGCCGTGATTATACAAGAGTATGAGCTGTTCCTGTTTGCGCGAGTTTTTTTACCCTTTGGATGACCGTGTTGCATCGGTCGCCCACCTGGATGGCCTTGGGTAGGTTGGTCAAGGCTAGGCCCCTTTACCCTGCAAAGGCATCCCTCTTGCCGTTCAAAGCGGCTCAATCGTACCGTGCATACATCGTCCCAACAGATATTGGATAAGGCACGATATGGATCTGTGCTTCGTTCTCATGGTTAGTGATCTGTGACGCTTGCAGACGGGCATATGTCCCATCCCCCTTGAATAATCAACCAAAGAGCATAAGCAATACCAATGTCCTAGCGCTACATCCTAGAGCATTTCAGGTTTAGTCGAACGCGTAGCCTGAGTTGGCAAGGTAGTTCTGGCACTCGTTGGGGCTGAAGGCGTCGAGCAGTTGGCCGATGGTGTCCCACAGCGCATCGCGCGTTCGGGCG
>JAESFM010000160.1_pt1 | contig 22075 bp, 18 predicted proteins | sample 9266171 | NCBI WGS metagenome assembly JAESFM01 (sample SAMN14505069, study PRJNA617099) | algae metagenome | isolation source: Hassallia sp. WJT32-NPBG1 and co-occurring heterotrophs from well developed... | place: USA: Mojave Desert, Joshua Tree National Park, California | collected 2006-06-22
TCAGTTTAACTTGGCTAACCGCTTTTTCCTTTCATGTACGTTTCAACTCATCTCATCGTGTAATTTTTTTGTTACGTAATTCTATAGGCTTTATATTCTGATCGCTCGCCTTTAGTCTAAACTCCAGAAACTAGCTTTGCTTGAATTGTTTCTTCACTTAACCCGACTGAATGTTTAATTCAGTCGGATAATTTCATGTGCTTGGTTTAACTGGCGGATTTGGAGTTATAACTGGTGGATTTGGAGGTGGTGACTGTATCTCAGGTGGAGTTATAACTGGTGGATTTGGAGTTACAACTGGCGGATTTGGAGTTATAACTGGTGGATTTGGAGTTATAACTGGTGGATTTGGAGTTATAACTGGTGGATTTGGAGTTATAACTGGTGGATTTGGAGTTATAACTGGCGGATTTGGAGTTATAACTGGTGGATTTGGAGTTATAACTGGTGGATTTGGAGTTATAACTGGCGGATTTGGAGGTGGTGACTGTATCTCAGGTGGAGTTACAACTGGCGGATTTGGAGTTACAACTGGCGGATTTGGAGTTACAACTGGCGGATTTGGAGTTACAACTGGCGGATTTGGAGTTACAACTGGTGGATTTGGAGTTATAACTGGCGGATTTAGAGGCGGTGACTGTATCTCAGGTGGAGTTACAACTGGCGGATTTGGAGTTACAACTGGCGGATTTGGAGTTACAACTGGCGGATTTGGAGTTACAACTGGCGGATTTGGAGTTACAACTGGTGGATTTGGAGTTACAACTGGCGGATTTGGAGTTACAACTGGCGGATTTGTAACCGGTGGAGATCCGCTTGAATTGTCTTTTTTCTTATCGTTATTTGACAAGACTTGCCCTATGTCCAGCAAGGGTTTTACAGGGGAATTGTTATTAATAATGTTGTTATTGGCAGCACTTGGCAAAGTAGGCGAACTCACTGTAAGCTTTACAAAAGATGGATTCTCAATGACTCCTGCGCCGATGATTGGCTTCTGTGCTGCTACGGCTGTGACGGTTTCTTCTTGAACTTGAGCGATCGCCGGATCTAAACTTGCCGCACCACTTTTCCTAGTCAAATCAAGTCCCCGAACTAAATCGCTCGTCTCATAAAAAGTTCTCAGATCGAAATCGTATAATCCCTGAATTCTATTTTTAACTATAACCAGCATCTGTCCGGCTTCTAGAACCCGACTCTGGGAAGCATCTTTGTTAGAAACTTCAATACCGCTATTTGTCAGTGCGCCGACTACTGTAGTATCTGTTTGTTCGTCATAGCGCACGAATAATGCTGAACCGCGAATTGCTGCTGCTGCATTTGGCGTTTGTACACGTGTTCGCCCTTGCTTGGGTGGGATCAGTAGCAATACAGTCCCGTTGGACAATTTAAAGTTTCGTGTCCTTGGTAAAAATTGAAATACTGCTTGTTCTCCAACTCGCGCTAAAGAGCGATCGTTAAAACGCAACTCAGCTAAAGAAGCTCTACCTGTGGACACTCCATCCCCAGGAAACATTGCATCTGATGAACGTGCCGGACGCGGCTGTCTATTTTTTGGCTTCAGTTGAACTAAGTTGCGGATTTTTTGAATTTCCGCACGAGTTAGAGGTGTTGTCGCACTTACCCGTTCAGGCAAAGGCACTACCGTAACTCCCCACACACCAATCACTAAAAGTGGTAATAATTTACGCAACATAGTTTGGAATCTCTAATATTTTTAACTGATACCAAGCCAGTTCAACACGCTTCTGATGTTAAAGTTTTAAGCTTGCTAATTGTTATAACAAGTTTCTTTACGTATATTTCTTTAAACAAAGTTTAAAACTTTAAAGGTAAAATCTGCCAATGTATTATGACACTACATACGTTGTTTAACTTTTTCAGAAAATTCATAATTTAACTGAATAAGAAAGTGTAGTAATTATCATTTTTTTTTATGACTTAGGAGAAAGCCTTGTACTGTCGTTAAATCTGCTCAAAAATTTAATATTCTTAGCAGTAACTTCCTAGTAAGCTTGTGGGTCTAAGTTTGGCAAACGCGATTAAAGATGCAACCGCAGGGCTGGAAAAATCTATTATTTTGGACTTTATTAGCATACAGTGGTGCAAACTGGTGTTGCATCACCCAAGTAGATGCAGCGCTAGCTGCAAATTTAGATACACCGGAGCCTAACAAGGCGATCGTATCAATCATATCATCTATGGCTGCCAAAGAAGAAACACATCAGCCATGTCATAAAAATACAAATTTAAAAGCGATGTCTGACGACAAGCCGCTTCTCTACGAGACGCTCCGCGAACGCGTCTACGCTGCTGAGAAAGAAACTATCAAGTACCTTCAACTCAGTACAATCTCTGAAACCACCAATTTTAATCTTGGGCTTGAACTCAGCAACGGCAGTCGCGACAATTTTTCTTTGTACGGGGTTCGTTCCTCAGATTTTAATACCTTCAATTTTTGTGATTCGCTTTTATACTCACAGCAACCACCACCTGATGGGACGCCACCTCCACCAAATCCCCCACCTGAGGGGGCACCACCTTCACCAAATCCTTCACCAAGGGAACAACCACAAAACATTCCTAGCACTTCTCAACAGCGCAATGAACCACCACAGTTAGAAGGACAACCAAACGATTTTCCCAATACTTCGCCAACACCAATAGAGCAATTATTGGAGACACCACTGCCTCTAACTAACTCCGAAAGGCTAGACAGGCTCATACGTAGGTTGCAAGAGGGTGAAGAGACATTACCTGAGTCAGATACAGATAGCTCTCAAGAACTAGGCACAATATTGGCGAAGCCAAGAGAAGTGCCACCACCAGTAGAACAACTGCCACCACCACCGATCGCAAAACCCGTAACTAACTTCAAGCCCATAGGCTCCTTGCGGGGTTATGTGGGATTTTTTGCAACAAATAATATTTTTTCATCAGAAGTTGATCCCATAGAGGATGGCTTGGTTTTTACTGGACTGACGCTAGCCTCTGCACCTTTAGCTTTGGGACCTACGACTTATTTAAATGCCGGAATTGATGGCAATTTGATTTTTTACATAGATCAATCCAAATTTAATTACAACCAGGTGAGATTCTACGTAAGTATTTATCAGCAGCTATCACGGCGAATGTATGGTGAACTCGGTTGGAGCAATCAACAGTTGTTTTATGCTAAGGACGGCGATTTCTTTTCGGCAGGCGATCGCTTTTTAAATGAAAATTCTGTGCGTCTGTCTTTAGGACGACGAGATCCCCTAACTCAAAGGTTGGTGCTAGACAGCTTCTATGAATTGCGTTTGAATTTTGCCGATCCAGACAGTCGTAATCGGATAAACAATTCTTTGTTGCTTTCTTTGAACTACTACTGGTTAAGATCGCTGCAAGTTGGTCTTAACTACCAGTTTAATTTGTCAGACTTTACGGTGCGCCAACGACAAGACCAATATCATCGGTTATACGCTAACTTAACTTATGGAATATCTGACTCCACTAATGTAAGCTTGCAAGGTGGTGCAAGCTTAGGTGGTTCTACGGATCAAAATATTAATTTTGATGGCTGGTTCTTTAGTCTCAATTACAATTGGGAACTAGGTAAGTTTTGAAAAAAGTTGTTAGTTGTTAGTGTTTAGCTATTAGTTGTGAAAAAATCCTCCTAACCACTATGCACTAAGCACTAACTAATAACTAATCCAATCACTCCAACTGCCAGCATAAAGTTTAGCGCCTTGAATGCCAGCTAGTTCTAAGGATAATAAATTCACGCAAGCGGTAACGCCAGAACCGCAATAAACTAAAATTTCCTCTGCTTTTTGCAACTTGGAAAAGCGATCGCTTTGCTCTTGTGGTGAAAGTAGGTAGCCAGAAGAATCTGTAACTTCTAGCCAGGGATAGTTGACAGCACCGCTGATATGTCCAGCAATTTTATCAATTGGTTCTCGTTCGCCAGAAAAGCGATCGCTTTCCCGTGAATCCACTAACACTACTCCAGGGAAATCTTTGCGAGTTTTGACTTCTTCCCTATCAACCACCATTTGTGTTTGTAGCTGTGGGACGAATGTTCCTACACGAGGTTCAGGAATCACATCTGTGACCGGATATCCGGCTTTTTGCCAACCTGCAAAGCCCCCTGTAAGCACAGCTACTTGTTCATGCCCTAAATAACGCAAAAGCCACCACAAACGAGCTGCAAAAGCAAGCCGCGAGTCATCGTAAGCTACAACTAAAGTGTTTGGCTTCACCCCAATTGCTGATAACTTCTGCGCTAAATCAGCGGGGTTGGGTAAAGGATGTCTTCCTCCATGTTCTCCCACAGAACTAGAAAGATCCTGGTTTAAGTCTAAATAGTAAGATCCCTTTATGTGGCTCGCTTGATACTGCTGTTGTCCTAAAATCGGATCAGCGAGTGAAAACCGGCAATCCACAATCACGACTTGGGGATCGTCAAGGTGTGCAAACAACCATTCGGCAGAAACAACAAATTGAGTGTTAGTCATAAAGGTTGATGGAAAAATAAATAATTGCTAATTGTTAGTTGTTATAAGCTAATCACAAATGGCAAATGACGATAACTTTATACCACAAGCAACAGCAGACGGCTGATTCACCTTTATTTCCAAAGAGTTTGGCGAGTTTTTTCAAGTTTGCCAGTCCTACGCAATTAGCGTTGAAAGCTAATAAACCAGTGTTGCGCTTGTTAGATATTTGTTATGGGCTAGGATACAACACCGCAGCTGCTTTGCAGAAAATTTGGACAGTTAATCCCAATTGTTATGTGGAAGTAATTGGTTTAGAGTTGAATGCATCTGTGCCACAAGCAGCGATCGCTCATCAGTTATTCGACAATTGGAGTTAGGAATATACGGAAATTTTGGCTTCCTTGGCAAGTGAGCATCAAGTACTTCGAGACAATCTAGCAGCGAAGCTACTAATTGGCGATGCGAAAAACACGATAGGGCAAGTATATCACTCAGGTTTTCGGGGGGATGCAATTTTTCTCGATGCTTTTTCACCACCTAAATGTCTGCAATTGTTGACAATTGAATTTATTAAAAAACTCTCTATGTGTTTGCACGTAGATGGATTACTAGGTACTTATTCCTGTACTGCGGCTGTAGGCACAGCACTTTTCGCAGCCGATTTACAAATCGGTTCGACCCCATCAGCAAGAAGGCGATCGCCTTCTTGCTGTCGCAGCGCATACAAGAGGAGGGAGGGAAAGGGAGAGGGGGGGAAATAAACAATTTAAAATTACTCCTCCACACCACGCTTCCTCCACGCTCTCCCAGGCAGAAAAAGAACATTTGCTGTTATGAGTGCTGCTATTCCTTACCGCGAGCCGCAACGCCAGCGATCGCGCCGATGTCATCATTAGGCGGCGAGAAAAAGAGCAGCAAACCTGTAACCTAGAACCTACTTATGGTTGGCGAAAACGCTGGTTAAGCTTAAGTAAATCTGAAAATCTATCTTTTTCTTTCACAAAACTTATAATTTATTTGAAAACTGTGGCTCCAAATATATATGTAATAAAAATCACTAAAGGTATAAGTAAATGATGGCTGCGAAACTTTGCCAATCATAGTTAAAATCAAGCTATATACGTGATAAAAATAACTAAAAACCTAAGTAAATGCTCACTGCAAAACTTTGCCAGCCATAGTTAAATGTTTTCCAACTATGGAGCGAAGAATTCGCATGTGAGAGTACGGAAAATAAAAACTTTGAACTAAAAATCCTTTAGTTTGCTCTAAATTTAACGACGACAAGATTTTCTGCCGCTGCCATGTTAAAAAATCTCCGTAAAAAACCTGATTCAATATTTGTAAAAATTGCTCATACTGGAATTACACCAGTGGTGAATTTAATAGCAATATTTATATTGTTCTAATAACACATGAAAAACACATGCTATGCATTAAAACGAATATTTTACAGTTATGATGCATAAAACTTGTGCAAATGCGGACTGGAATACAGTCAAATAATAAAATTTTTTTCAAATCTAACCAAGTTTTTTACTGGAGTGCCTTTGTGGTTCAATGGAAATCCAAGCATCTAGGCTCTACCGAAGAAATTGTTAGTGGGTTTAACCCCTCAAACAATGTCAATGGTATCGGTTTAAATCATGACTTAGGATTGAACAAAATCGAGGGTTGTTACTTGAGCTTATCTAAACAAAACGTGATGGTTGAAGAAACCGAAGTCTTATCTTCTTGGATGAATCCTCATGTTAATACAAGTAACAATTTATTGGTATCTAAAACGCTACAAGCCAAAGGGTCAACAGTGAATGGCTTTGATTGTGATGCCCCTAAAGTTTTAGTAGTAGACGATCATCGCGCCAGTCGTCTGACTGCTGTTGCCCTTTTAGCGATGGAAGGCTACGAAGTGATTGAGGCAGACAGTGGTTATACTGCCATAGAACTGGTTACACAAAAACAACCGGATCTAATTTTGCTAGATGTCATGATGGCGGGGATGGATGGATTTCAGGTGTGCCAGTTACTTAAGCAGGATGAACAGACCAGGTTAATCCCGGTGATTTTCATTACAGCTTTAAATGATAAGCGATCGCGCATTCAAGGAATCGAAGTTGGGGCGGATGATTTTTTAACCAAACCTTTTGACCGTTTAGAATTGGCAGCGCGGGTTAAATCTTTGGTACGGCAAAAGCGCCTGAATGAAGATTTAGACCATGCCGAAAAAGTTCTATTTTCCATTGCTAGAGCTATTGAAAGTCGCGATCCCAATACAGGCGACCACTGCGAGCGACTGGTAACATTGGGAGAAGCTTTTGCAGAATTCCTCAATCTCTCACGCAATCAAATTCGGGATTTGGTGTGGAGTGGTTATCTCCACGATATCGGTAAGGTGGGTATTCCTGACGGGGTGCTACTAAAGCGTGGTAAACTGACCCCCGAAGAGTGGGATATTATGAAAAAACACGTTTTGATGGGAGAAAAAATCTGCCAGCCATTACGCAGTATGCGAGGTGTAATTCCCATAATTCGCCACCATCACGAGCGCTGGGATGGTTCAGGTTATCCGGATGGACTCAAGGAAGATGAAATTCCTTATCTGGCACAAGTTTTTCAAATGATTGATATTTACGATGCCTTAACTAGCGAACGACCTTACAAAAGAGCTTTCAGCGAAGAAGAAGCCCTCAACGTTATGGCGGAAGAAACCGCAAAGGGTTGGCGCAACCCCAAACTAATGCTACAGTTTACAGAATTTATTCTTTCTAGCAAGCAATAAAATTTGTTAGAAGAATTAACATTTTGGTTCAGGGCGTAATCAGGTATCATTTGAGCGGGAATCTCAAACTATTTGTGTAGATTCATCGCAATTCACTGATAGCTAATTATGGTAGTCGTAGCAATTCTAGCGGCAGGACGCGGCACAAGGATGAAATCACACCTCCCCAAAGTTTTACATTCTTTGGGTGGGCGATCGCTAGTAGAGAGAGTTCTCGAAAGTGTACAACCTATGAAGCCTTCACGGCGGATGCTGATTGTAGGATATCAGGCTCTTGAAGTCAAAACAGCAATGCAATCAAACCCGAATTTGGAGTTTGTCGAACAAGCTGTACAATTGGGAACAGGTCATGCTATCCAGCAATTACTCCCCCACCTTGAAGGCTATAGTGGGGATTTGCTGGTGTTAAATGGCGATGTGCCGTTATTACGCACCGAAACACTCAAACAACTGTTGCAAACTCATCACGAAAATGACAACGCCGCTACTATCCTCACGGCACATCTGAGCGATGCTAAAGGCTATGGGCGTGTTTTTTGTAACAGTGACAATATTGTGCAACAAATCGTCGAAGATAAAGATTGCACTACTGCCCAAAAACAAAATCGCCGCGTCAATGCAGGAATTTACTGCTTTAACTGGCAAGAGTTAGCAAAGGTATTACCACATTTGCAGGCGAATAATGCCCAAAAAGAATACTACCTTACGGATGCGGTAACTCAAGTTGGCAAAGTGATGGCAGTTGACGTGTCAGATTATCAGGAAATTCTCGGTATTAATGATCGCCTGCAACTAGCAACAGCATCTGAAATTTTGCAAACGCGAGTTAAGGAAAAATGGATGGCTGCGGGTGTCACTCTCATCGACCCCACAAGTATTACTATTGATGACACGGTAGAATTACAGCCAGATGTAATTATAGAACCGCAAACTCACCTCCGAGGCAATACAGTTATTCAAACAGGATGTCGCATCGGACCTGGGAGTTTAATTGAGAATAGCCAATTGGGTGAAAATGTTACGGTGATGTATTCTGTGGTAACAGATAGCACCGTACAGGAAAACGCCCGAATTGGTCCTTATGCCCATTTACGCGGACATGCACAAGTGGGTGCAAATTGCCGCATTGGTAATTTTGTGGAATTAAAAAATACTAAACTAGGCGATCGCACCAATGCAGCACATTTGTCATATTTGGGCGATACCACTACCGGAAATCAGGTGAATATCGGAGGCGGCACGATTACTGCCAATTATGATGGTGTGAAAAAACATCCTACCAAAATAGGCGATCGTGCTAAAACAGGTGTCAACAACGTTCTTGTGGCTCCATTGACACTCGGTTCTGATGTCACAATTGCTGCTGGTTCAACTGTTACAGAAGATGTCCCTGATGATTGTCTGGTAATAGCCCGTGCGCGTCAGGTAGTCAAACCAGGTTGGCGCTTGAAGAGTCCTGATGGGGAGAAACAATAACCTTCCTAGAGACGTTCCAACGGAACGTCTCTACAATATGTGTGATTTATTAAATTAGTAGTGAAGCCAAAATCTCAAAATTGAATATGGAAGAACTACTAGAACTTAGGCAACTTCTAGAACAAAACAAAGTTTATGAAGCACTGCTGTTGGTGGATGAGTTAGAAGAAATGAGCCTGAGTGATAAAATCAATAAAATTGATAGTTATGGCGTGATTCTTCTCATCCATTTAATTAAACAGAAAGCTGAAAAACGTTCTACTCGCTCTTGGGAGATTTCCATAGAAAATGCGGTGCGAGAAATAAACAAAATCAACAAGCGCCGCAAATCCGGTGGTTTTTACTTGCAGAGGCTAGAATTAATCGATATTCTGCAACAAGGATATCAACTAGCTTTGAAAAAAGCGGCGCTTGAAGCTTTTGAAGGGCGTTATGAAACGGAAGAATTAGCAGTAATGGTTAACCAAGAAGAAATTATAGCAAAGGCGCTGAAATTAATTCAGCAATAGCCTACTAAGTCTTCGCCAGTCCATTCCAAAGTGTCACTAATTTTTTCGCCATCGTGGTAAGCTGCAAGCAAAACTTCACTGGTTTTACCCCAAGCGATCGCTCCATCCGCATTAAGAGCGATCGCCCCAAAATCCCGCTTGTGGTTTTGTGCTTCGATAAATGAACGCTGCATCGCATCTTTGAGTGACATACCATCAGTAACGCGGATGACAATCTTTGGTGCCAAACACTCATCAATGATATCTTCCCCAATGCCCGTGCAGCTTACGGCAGCGTTAACTGTAGCATAATTACCAGCAGGCATAGCAGAATCACTGACACGACCAATCCGCTCAAAGCCTTTGCCACCAGTGGAAGTGCCAACGGCAAGCCTGCCGTGAGTATCTAATACTACTACGCCAATCGTACCGCGTCGGGCGTTACTAGTTTCCACTAGTTCCGGTTCTGCCACCACGCCAGCCATTGTTCTTTTAAAATTATCCTGGCGTTCTTGCATCCACTCTTGTAAACGTAACTCAGTTAAAGCGTTGTAACTGGGAATTTGCATTTCCCGCGCTAGTTCAGCAGAGCCGTAATCTGATAGCACTCGGTCAGGTGAATTTTGTAAAAATTGTGCCAACTCAATCGGATTTTGCACCCGCGAAACATTAATTACACCACTAAAGCTTTGCGTTGTCCCATCCATCAAAGAAGCACTCATGCGGATTTGACCGTCAGATTGCAGTACCGAACCAGTACCAGAATTAAAGCGGGGGTCATCTTCCAACATTTGACAACCGCGCACCACCGCTTCAGAAGCTCTTGCCCCGGAAAGCAAGAGAGAATAAACTTCCTCTACTACTTTATAGAGCGATCGCCTTACTATCTCTACTCCCCCTTTACCGTGGAGAGAACTCCCAGCTCCTCCATGAATAATTAATTTAGGTTGCATATGTAACTTCATTTATACCTTTGCGCTATTTGCGTCTAATACTTCAGTTGCCTTTAACTAGGGATATGAGGGAGATGGGGAGATGGGGGAAACAAAAATTATTCTCGTTGTCTCTAAGGAGTCCCCTTGTCCCCATTCCCCAATCCCTACAGTCCGTAGTCTCTATTCCCCAGTTGTTTTAGCCTCAGAACGATGACGACGACAACGTTCTGAGCAATATTTCACTTCGTCCCAGCAATCTTCCCATTTCTTACGCCATGTGAAGGGACGTTGACATACCGGACAGATTTTTGTAGGCAAATCTGATTTAGAACGAGTGCGTGCCATATCAAACGGTGCAGATTTGAGTAAAATTTTAGAGACAGATGGAAGATAATTATAACCAGAATGCTACAACGGTAGAATACTTTTTGCCAATAAATGTGGGGTCATTCCCCTCCTAGACTTTTTGCCAATCTGCTGCCTCTATATTTAATCGAGTTGGCGGCTCTACTAAGTAAAAGTTCCCTTTATTTAATATGAATAAAAGAATTTAAACAAGCCTATCAAAACTTGTTTTGCCGCTGGTAAACACAGATTGTAATGGGTTATACCCCTCAAAAATTGGCTCTATAATTTATGTATTATTTAAAACTAAGTAATAAAAGCTAATACTTGAAAATACTGATTGAGTCTGAAATATGCAATTCTACTACGATCAATCATTGTCACAAGCTAAAGGCAACAATAAACGGCTGACTACTCTGTTATCTGGTAATTGATAAACTTGCAATTCTCCCCCTAGTTTTTGCATGAGTTTTTGGCATATCAGTAAGTGCAAACCTGGTGGTTGATTGAGATTTGAGGCAGCAAGCAAATCTTTGGGTGTATCTGGGTGTAGTTCTTGGAGTAGCTGTGCGTCAATAATGCCATTATCTGTGATTGACACCTCTAAAGAACGCTCATTGAGACGGCGGCACCAGATATCAATTCGGTTACCGCTTGAAGAACGATGACATGCTCCCAGCAACAATTCATGCAGAATTAATTCAATTTTCACGATGTCCCCAGCGATCGCTATTGAAGATTGATTATTTATGGTTTTCCCCAATAGCTCAAGTGAACCACTCTGTTCTGAGTTTTGATCGCCAACAGATTGCCCTAAACCATGCACGCCTACCCACAACTTTTGTTGTTTAATTAAATTAGCGATTCGTTCGAGCGATCGCTTGAACAAACTGGCGATTGGCATTGTTTCACAGCTATAAAGCAACCGCCACTTCTCCAGCTTTAGCAGTCCTGTCATCGAAGCGGTTGTATGATCTAATTGCCGCAGCAGTTGCTGATAACGCATTTGAGTCAGTTCAGTCGCAGGAATCCCTAAATCATGAATTTGACCAAGTAATAGCGTTGTCGTTCTTTGAATGTCTTCTAAACGACGATGTTTATACCAATTGAGTTGTTGTAATTCCTCTGTTGTCGATTGTAGACTTTGAGTGATTTTTAGCCATCGCCGCGACCAAGCTAATTGACAAATTAAAGCTTCTGTGGGATTAAAACTTTGTTCTGACCAGCGACGTTCTGAATTGTCTGCCATCAACACTACACCTGTAGGTTGATAATCAAGACTGGTACGTAGTGCCATCACCAAAATTTGACCGATATCAGTACCATTCAACCATTTCTTAGTATCAGGTGGTAAATCATCTACAGTTAAAGTCAACAAACCATCTGTAGCAAGCGCCCACTGAATCAAAACTTCTGCTTGAATGGGCACGGGTGCATCAAGAGCGATCGCAAACCGATTATTGGCAATTACTGCCGGTATAATTTCTGCAAGACGCTGACCGGGCGACCAAGATAATAGTATTGCCAAGGGACAGCCGAGAATAGATGCGATTTGTTCTAGCGCTCTACGTTCTAGATGCTTTTCTTCTACTTCGGCTCTGGCGTGTGCCTCTTCCATAACGCGAAGGCATTGCTGAAAGCTTTGTAACATTTGTTGCAGTTGCTGGGCATTTGTCTGTAATTGCCATTGACGGACAATCACACCAATTTGTTGACCGACAACCTGCAAAAGTTCTTTTTCTAAAGCTGTCCAAGTGCGGTTGGCTTCGTGAGCAATTACTAAAAGCACTTGTGGTGCATGACTAGCAGCACAGTTACTAATTAAAAGCGATCGCACGCCATTTTCCAATAATGAAGAACGCCAGTTAAAAAACCGCAAATCTTCCTCGAAGTTTTCTATCCCCACCGCGACCGTAGAACGTTGCAAAAGCCCTGAATCAACTTCTTTGAGAGCATTAAGAGTAAATGTCAAAGGTCGGCGATTAACAAGCTGGCTTTGGTAAATAAATTGATAATTATTCTGGTCTGGGTTGTATTGTAATAGTAAAAATCGCCTTGCCCCTAACCGCTGCAACACTTTTGCGGCACAATTGCCTAAAATTTCTTTAACATCATGATTACTATAAATAGCTTCGGCAACTTGGCTAGTTAGCTCAGAGTCAAGTTTAACTTGATTGATGCTAGTTTCCATGCTTTGAGTGGGAGCGACTAGGGAAATTAACCCAGTAGCACTTTTGAGGAACTTTGTGTCTGCTTCCGTCCAAATTCGCGCTTCATTAGCTTCCACCGTTAAAAAGCCAAGCAAATCTTTTTGCCAGATTATAGGAGCTGCCAAAAGCGATCGCACTCGCAGTCGTTGCAGCAGCTTTTCGCTAAAATTACTTTTGACAGAATTATCTGTCTCACTAATTGAGACAATTTGGTTGACTGACAAAGCATAGTAAAAGTCGCTCAACTCCTGTACCGTAATTGCCGCAGCTTGTTGATTATTAGTATCGCTACGAATGGTCTTTGCTTGATTGCTCACCCGTCGCCAAAAGTAGCGTTTTTCCCGCGCAAACCAGTAAATATTGGTGTGGCTAGGAGAGACAAATTCATGAGTTGCCTGTACTACTGCTTCTAGCTTTGGTTCTAAATTATTTAAGGTTTGCAAACAATTTAACAATTTAATCAAAGGCTCATCGAGACGCTTAATTTGCAGATGTTGCAAATTAATCTCACTTTGATACAGTTTTGCCCCCAGTTCGCCTAAAACTATTGATAGCTTTGCTTTGTCTTCCCCCCCCAGCGAGTAACCCCAATGTTCTAAACCCAGTAACACTACACCCAAACAACGGTCTTTATAACGAATTGGCAACAAAATTGTTCCCTGGATGTTGTATTTTCTTGCTAATTGCTGCCATTCCTCCGCTCCTTTTTCGGTTCGCAAATCGGCTATACCCAAGGGACGCTGTTCAATTACTACTTGCTCTAATAAATGTTTGGGACTGAGAACTACGCGTTGTTGTAAAAATTTAGTGTCGTTATCTGGCGTGAAACCCCCTTTGCCAAACAATATATGATTAAGTCTGTCGTAAAGAGCAATCCAAATCAATTTATAGTCAAACTGCTCTTTCAGAAAAGAAATAGTAGTTTCAATCAAAACATCAACATTATCTTCTTCCCTAAGAGTTTGGAGGACAAGTCCCAAGGAAAAGATTTGTGATTCGGGGGCTATAGGTTTTTGGTTCTGCGCCATCTAAATTATTAGTCAACAAGCTTGTAATATATAGAGTGCCCAGAAAAGCACTCAGACTAATATTGCAACTAGTGCTTGCAGTCCAGTTATGAGTAATTAAAGCAATTCTGGTTATTAAAAAGCTGCTAAAGTTTTGATAGACTCAGAATATCCGGGTTTAACAAATCAAAAAGCAGGCTGTTGTATGTTAAACCCTATGAAAGATTGAAATGGATATTTATAAAGTTGCCATTCGTCCTTTTTTATTTAATCTGGTAAAAGCAGATCCAGAGTGGTTACACTCTTCAACGATTCGCAGTTTAAAATGGCTGTCGCATAACGATGTCCAAGGACAAACCGAGAAAGCGCGTCTACGCCCACCCGCTAGTTGGGTTCATAGCCGCTTACAGCAGTCTTTGTGTCTTGAGGATACACGTTTAGAACAAAATCTATTTGGGCTACACTTCCCAAATCCTCTTGGGTTAGCTGCTGGGTTTGACAAGGATGGAGTTGCTGCGCCTATTTGGTCGAGTTTGGGTTTTGGCTTTGCCGAACTAGGAACTGTCACTTACCACCCACAGCCGGGAAATCCCCCTCCCCGCTTGTTTCGTTTGCCGTTGGACAAAGCCGCCCTTAATCGTATGGGTTTTAATAATTCTGGTGCGGCTGCGATGGCACAACTATTGTCACAAAACCAGCAGGAGTTAATATCAATACCAATAGGTATAAATTTAGGTAAATCTAAGGTAACGCCCTTAGAAGAAGCTGCATGTGATTATCTCAACAGTTTTCGCTTACTTAAAGATTGCGGAGATTATTTTGTAGTTAATGTGTCTTCGCCGAATACTCCAGGGTTGCGATCGCTTCAAGATCGGGGGATGCTTAGTTCTATCTTGGATCTCTTGCAAAAAGAAAATAAATTACAAAAACCTATTTTTGTCAAGATAGCGCCAGATTTAGAATGGGAAGCGATCGGTGATATAATTTCCCTTGCCCAGACATACCAACTGGCAGGGATTATTGCCACTAATACCACCATCCGCCGCGATCAATTGAAAACGCGCGTTATTGACAAAACCGGTAAATCTGTCACAGAAGAAGCCGGTGGAATTAGTGGTGCGCCATTACGCGATCGCTCTACAGAAGTAATTCGGTTTATTGCCATGCAAACCCAAGGTAAAATGCCGATAATCGGCGTTGGTGGTATTTTTTCGCCAGAAGACGCTTGGGAAAAAATTACTGTTGGCGCTAGCCTTATCCAAATTTATACAGGTTGGATTTACGAAGGTCCGATGATCGTACGCCGTATTCTTCAAGGTTTGCTTTCCAAGTTAGAACAAAACGGACTAAATTCCATCTCCGAAGCCGTCGGTTTACAAATAAAAAGATAAGAGTTAAACCTCGTGCATGTTGAAACCTGGAATTTCGCTCTTATTCTCTTGTGTGAAAGTAGCGAGGTAAGGAAGCAATCTCAAAGTCTTGGTAGAAAACTACGCTTGTCAAGGTAGACGAGGTTTAAGTTGTTTTATTTTGCCTTTTAATAGCATTTCTGTATAAAGATGCGCTTAATTAGCCCGCGTAGTAGGCGGGCTTTGTTTTTTTAGCCCCAGGCTAAAGCGCCTGAGGATAATAAAGCGCAACCCCACATAGAATTGGTATAAACTCTACCTTCTACTTTCTACCTTTTAACTTTTGCCTTCCTCCTCCAAGGGGAAAAACTCCTTAGCTGTACGGGAAAAACTCCAAGCAATTCCGTCCGGATCTCTGTTGCGACTCCACTCAGAAAAATCTGGATCGTTTCGTCGTTTATATACCGTGCTCGAATAAACATTTAGCCGTTTAGCCAGTTCCGATTGGATGAGAGAGCCAAAAACTAACTGTTTTTCCAGAGGTTTTTTGACCTCCTCTGTGGTTGTTTGTGTCAATGATTCAGCTTTAGGTTTTTCCTCCTGTAGCTGAGGTAACGGTGCAGCTAGCAATTGTGCATTAATAGCAACAGGTCTAGAAGCAAGTTCTTTAATTGGCTCACTACTGTCAAGTATGCTGCCGAGAATGCTACCAGTGATGAAATGATAGACCGGACTGCTGTCTTCATTCAGGATGCTAGCGCCAAATTCCGTCGCTTTAGTATCTAGGTAACGTTTTGCCGTTTGCCCAGAAAAATTGCCTTTCATTGCCAAATCCATTGGCGTAATCCTGCCCTGGCTTTCCCGAATCATTTTATTGAAAATCGGGTTAACTTCTTGACACCACTTTTGCCATTTATAGCGCTGCCAAAGATTAAAACCAGCTATCAGCAAAATAACACCCAGCAAAACTCGCCAGGTGGAAACCAGGAAAATAATTAAAAAAGAGATTGGCAAAAGTAGAGCTAGAAAAGCCTTACCGCCGCTTTCTATAGATTTTTCACTCATGCCGATTATTGCCCAGTGACTTTTTGGGAAATAATATTATCTTGGCAAAAATCGGCACCTTTGTTTGTAGTATTTGGCAAAATGTAGCAATTTGCAGACAAAAAAGTTAGAAGACAAGGGGGACAGGGGGACAAGGATAATTATTTTTCTTTCCTCGTATCCCCCCATCTTCCGCTAAGGGCAACGGGTATGAATGCCACCTTGAGTACAAATGTAAGCCAGTTGTTTGGGATCTAAATTTTTGACTTGATTAAAATCAACTCCCTGTACTACAGCAGATTGTGCGCCCATTGCTGGCGTTTGCACAAATTGATCTGCTGGATCTTGTTTGCTAGGAGCAAGAATTGTGCCTTGAAAATCAGCACCAGCCAAATTTGCTCCCCGTAAATCTGCAAGGCTCAAGTCGGCATTTCGCAAATTAACTTTTTGCATCTGAGCCGATCGCAATATAGCACCAGTGAGGCGAGTAGCACTTAAGTTAGCATCGCTCAGATTGGCGCGATCTAAATAAGCTCCTGACAAATCCGATCCTTGCCAATTAGTTTTAGTTAAGTTGGCAAAAGATAATTGCGTGCCGATGGCGATCACACGACTTAAACTAGCAGCATACAAATTCGCTTCGTTCAATTTCGCTTCGCCCAAATCAGCCCCAGTCAAGCTAGCATTTTCCAAAACTGCACCACGCAGATCGGCTCCCACTAATTGAGCACTGCCAAGTTTAGCACCAACCAGACGCGCGTTGGATAAATTGGCTCTGTTGAGGGTAGCACGTCTCAAATCAGTACCGATCATCAAGACGCGGCTGAGGTTAGCATCGGTGAGATTGGCTTGTTGGATTTGAGCACCACTCAAGTCAGCAATTGAATCGTCGTAGGTATCCCAACGTCCATCTTCTCCTGCACCCCGGAAACGACTACTTTTAAAACTCGCAGAATTCAGATTTGCGAATTTGAAATTAATTCCCGATAAATCAACATTGTCTAGTACCAAGTTGAAGTTGGAGCTATTGCCAGTGCCGCTTTGCCCCAATTGGGTGCGACTCAGATCCAGGCTGTTGATTCGACTGCTATAGACAGCTAAAATCTTGTTAATCGCTCGCTGGTTGATATGTAACTTTGCTTGTCGCATTTCCCCATCTTGAGGTGAGTTGCTGTTAGCATTCATCTGACCAGCGAGAAACTGATTCATGCGTTTTAAATCGGGGATGACTTCGGGACCGACATTTACCAACGCTTGTTGAATCGTATCAACTAGGATGGGGTTGGTTTCTTTAGCCAACAGACTCACTAAAAATTCCATTGCCTGCGGGTTATTCAGAGTACCCATTGCCAAAATTGCACTCTGGCGTTCTTCATCGCTAGCGGTGGAGTTGGGAATTAACTGTTTTTCTAGTGCGAGAAACTGTTGTCTTTTGCCTTGATCGGCTTCGCGCTTAGTTTCCTGAGATTGGATGTATACTTGAGTACCGACTAAAGTCCCTAACACGGCAACCATGCTGACAAGTGCCACCCCAAACAAAGCCAGACTGGGGTTTCGGCGCATCCGTCCCCAGACGTTAGGCTGATCGACATATTCCAATGCGATCGCACCTTCTTCATCTGTCAAGGCAGAGTGACTTTGGCTATTGCTATCTAACACCGGGGGTGTAAAGGGGCGATTAGCATCTATAGTGTAAGTACCCGCCAAGCGATCGTGTAGTGCACGCCTACGCCCCTGCTTCGAGGGTAAACCCATTCCTTCTGCCAACCACATCAAAGCAACTAGCGCCGTAAAAAGACTTAAATTAGCAAATAAGGGGCTGTATCTCCATACAAAATAAGCGATGGACATCGGCACAGTCCAACGACCAATTCCTTCTCGCACCAAAACTGCCCCGAAACCGGGAGGTGCGCCTTTGTGGTTCACAACCTGAACGCCAAACCAACGCTTGGGAATGGTGCTACCAGTTTTAGCTAGTAAGTATAATTGCCAGCCAGAAACTGTCAGGGGAGCTAATAAAGCTACTGTCCACAAAAAATTAGTGGGCCATGCGACGTTTCGTGTACCGTAACTGATAGGTAGAGCCAAAGGTTGAGCGATCGCTCTTTCAGTTACTACTAGCACGGGGTTGAGTGGTACTCGGTCTAGATTGCTTCGAGAATTCGCGTATACACCCATACCGAAGGGAACCAACCCACTGATTGCTACTAATGTAATTTCGGCTACCCAAGCAGCAATACGCTTAGTTCCCAAGGGTAGAAAATTGGATTTTTCCGGTTCTTTTGAGCGGCTGGTTTGATGACTACTTCTCCTCACACTTGGAATCGCCATTAGATAATTCCCTTTAAATTTATTTCCACACCACTCTCGGCGCGATTATACTATTGCTTGCGTTTAAAGCTGCCGGACACAAAAAATTTGTATCCAAGATACACTAACCCTGCCAACACTGCCAGACTGACAACAGACGCAACGAGTTTGAAAACCGCTTGCAGCATCGCAAAACCCAATAAAACGCTTACGCTACCTACAACAAGTTTTCCCGTTCCCGAAAGGCTTTTGAACCAGATTTTAAATCTCTCTAAGTGCGGCTTCCAGGCGAGAAAATTCAATTGAGATGTTTGTTTTTGTGCTTCTGGCTGCTCAACGACTACTTTAGGCGACGAGGAATTCATTTCTTCCTCTAGTTGTTGAAGGCGATGCTGCAAATCATCTTCTCTTTGAGGATTCATTAATCTTTTTACCTTAGCTAGGATACTTATTCAGTCACAAACTATGAAAATCACTTGGGATTTCCTTATTATGTGTATAAAATACCTTTCTATTCAGGGAAAAATTATGTTTTTTTGTTGTTGGTTTTCAGGCGATCGCCATCCCCAATAACATTTACCTTCTTGAATCTTTAGTCATGTAGTGATTTATTTCGCCAATAAAAAATTATACGTCACACTTAGAAACAAAAATAAATTCCCAGCGTCTACCAACTCAAGCTATGTATATCAATATCGCTATATAAATCGGGGGCATTAGCAGATGAAGACGCTTAAGCTATTTACAGTTGTTCCCGCAGTATTGGCGATGAGTTTGGTTTTCACCGATGTTAGTTTGGCTGAAGCACCACTTCTAGTAATCAAACCCAATTCCCAACAAGAACCGCTGATTGTCAATGGCAAGTCAGGGGGAGAAAAAAAAAGCAATTGCGGTAACATTGCCGCTGCACCTAATCAAATTATCCAGATTACAGATCCACTACGTTACTTGCGATTAACAGTTGAAAGCGCTGGAAAATCGACACTGCTGATTGACGGTCCTGGGGGACGCTTCTGTGTTTTAGCAGATAGTTACTCTGGAGGCAAGCCAGAAATTTCAGGTTACTGGCAAAAAGGGAATTACTCAATATATGTCGGTGAGCTATCCCAACGACAGTATAACTATAGCCTTTCATTTTCGCAACAAAGGAAGTAGTCAAAAGTGAGCCTGCGCGGTTTTCTCCCTTTTGCAGAGGCGCTTCGCCAAGAGAATTTCCACGCCACTTGCTTACTGCTGTGAGAACCCGTCCACCCTTCTCTTCTCTACGAGAGGCTGCGCCAACCAGACCAAGGGGAACGGCTTGGTGCAGTCCCCCATCTCCTGCCAAAGACGCTAGGCGAACAACGGGAACCGCCAATGACGGGGACTGCTTCACCGAGGCTAGGCTGGAAAAATTGTGTTAGGTTATTTCGGTTAGTCTGTGATGCCCCCTGATTGATCTGTGGGGGACTAACCCAACACAACTTTTTGTCGCCAAATTGGTCACCGCACTGGCTCCCCCCCATGAGCGAAGCCGCTAACGCCGAAGGGGTCATTCATTCTACTGAAGCCGATGCATGAGTGTTGACTTTCGACTATTAACTAATCTTCAATCGATTGGGCTGGCACTTCCACTGCGGTAACATCAATTGTCCCTTCTGGTGTGAAGCGTCGAAAATGACGTTGTTGCACCAATAATTGCTCTCCACAGTTAGGACACTGCAACGGAGTATTATTTAACCCGCTAAATTCATACGCACATACGGGACATTGGTCATTAACCAAGTTGCGTTGCAGCCACCAGCGAAATCCAAAGAAAGCTAAAACCGGTGTCAAAAATAGCAGCCCAAAAATAATTAGCAGCGAATTAACCAACCAGCCCAAGCCCAATGACCCCAGCAACCAGATAACTGCTACTACAGTCAGCCAAGGGCGGAGATTTAAAAGATTTAACTGTAAGGATTTAAGGCTCATTTTTTAAATGTTGTCCTGCTCTCCTTCTAGGATAGCGACTTTACAGAATAACTCGGTAAGCGTAAAACTCAGTCACGAAGAGTGCTGAGAGTGTCAAAACATAGTCAAAAGTTAACAGTCCAAAGTCCATAATCTCACATCTTGGACCAAGCCCTAACAGTTTGTAGGGCTGTGGCTAGAAATACAAAGCTTATTTACGTGGGCTACGCCAAATCCTGGGTTTCGTAGTCTGTACCGACGGAAATTGTTTGTTTAGTTACACGCTTATAGAATAATGGCGATGTGGTGTCAAGTCCATAATTCAAGAGTCAATAGTCAATTATTTCGACTATTGACTCTTGAGTGTTAAACAAAGCTGTTGCAACCGCTGTTGGAAAGCTTCCATACCGAATATAGCGATCGCTTGTTCTCGCAACCACTCGCCATCACAACGCTGGTCATCACCTTTGAGAATTTCTAAACAAGCCGCCGCCACTGCATCACTATTGCGGTGCGGTACTCGCCATCCTAGTTTACCATCCTGTAACGGGTCAGCAGAGCCATCATCATCACCTGATAGCACTGGCACTCCACAAGCCATCGCCTCCAAATAGACAATGCCAAAGCCTTCTTGGGAGGGCATAATGTAGGCATCAGCGAGACGGTAGTGTTCAATTAGCTGGGAAGTGGGGACGAAACCAGCAAAAACAACTTGTGAACTCACACCTAAATCGGATGCTAGCTTGGCTAATCGCGGTTGATCGTCGCCTCGTCCAATTACTAAGTATTTTACTTCAGGAAAGACCTGGGCTATTTGCGGTAAAGCCCGAATAGTTACATCTACGCCTTTGTAAATATCTCCTGACCACAATCGCGCTACAGTCATTAAGACCTTGGCACCAGTTAAGTTATACTTTTCAATTAATTCTGGCTGTTTGTCTCCTGACGTAAATTTATCTCCATCAATGGCGCAAGGTAGCATCTGCACGATGTTAGGGTCTATATTATTAGCGGCACAAGCGCGATCGCGGCTGTAGCGACTTATCGTCCAAATCCCAGATGCTGATGCCAGGGCGCGGTGTTCTACACTTTTAAGTGGCTCCCAAACTTCTTTACCATAAGTCAATACAGTATAGGGAATGCCCAACGGCTGGCACAGGGTTTGTATCAGTACTGCCAAGTTGATATGACCGCAAAAAACTTGCTGAGGACGCTCTTGCAGCAGACACTTAAGTAATGCTGCTGCCATTTTGACCCTGCCCAACTTCGGAGACTGGTTCTTAAAGTAATGAAATTTTAAATGCTCAGATTCAAAAGGATTTGAGCAGTCAGAACCATCTCGCAGTAAAAATACTTCTGCCTGAGAGCGTTCTCTCAACTTGTTATAAGCTCGAAAAATATCCTTTACATAAGATTGAATTCCGCCTTCGCGTTCAAAAATTTCTAAGAATACGAAAACATGCTGAGTCTTTTTGGCAAATTTATCACTTAAGTGTGATGTTTCGTCCACTTTATTGATTAACATTTTTATTTACAAAATATAAATTATTAGGGATTAGGGACTAGGAAGAAAATGCTTTCTTTTAAGGCTTGAATTTACCAGGGTAAGAGCATCTCAATCAGGCTTGACACAAGGAATCAGAAGAATCTAATGTATTGTTGATGAAACAACTGAGAACCTGAATTAAATAATTATTATCCATAGCGGCACGTTTCATTTTTTGT
>JAESFM010000161.1_pt1 | contig 22071 bp, 22 predicted proteins | sample 9266171 | NCBI WGS metagenome assembly JAESFM01 (sample SAMN14505069, study PRJNA617099) | algae metagenome | isolation source: Hassallia sp. WJT32-NPBG1 and co-occurring heterotrophs from well developed... | place: USA: Mojave Desert, Joshua Tree National Park, California | collected 2006-06-22
CACTGACGGGGCTGGCTTCTACAAAAGCATCAAATATAGCAGATAGCATAACCGCTTAACTGCTGTTTTAGTCTTACCTTCTTAAAAACTCACATACTGTACTATTTGTCAATATTGAGAGGGCTGACCTCTTGTACTTATAAATGAGTGCAATATGAGTGAGGCAAGCGGTGCATGTTTTTCTTGCCCCCTTTCTCCCTGCCAGCCAAGAAGTGCAATTAAGTCTAATATTTTACCAGCTTGACTAGCTTGACAAAACTTTACAAACCCTACCTTCTTAAACTTTCTGAAAGAAGTATTTGTACTTTTATAAAGTATAATTAAGAATAAAGATAAAAAAGACGGGCAACCTCCCTTGGCTAACATTGCCTTGAAAGTTACCCATAAATGTAAAAAGTTTAATTTTTGTAGATAATTGTAGATAAAAACTACAAATATATTGTCTTTATAACCAACTTGTGGTTAGGAAAGACAAGCAAACAAAACAGTAAAATTATCGGTTTAAGAGGCAAAGGTCGGCGTGGGTCAGTATCAACCTGCTCAGTTAACGAGCTATAATCCAAACGCGATCGCTCGCTACTACAGCTTGCGTCCCTGGCTAGCGATAGCGCGGGCAATAAAGGTAGTTTGGTTTTTTGCGGGATTTATTCTAGGTTTAAAGTGGGATGAATGGCGTGGAGAAGTTGAACCAAACAAGTTCAAACGAGCCATCCAGTTGCGAGAAATACTAACACGTCTGGGTCCAACTTTTATTAAAGTAGGTCAGGCTCTCTCGACGCGACCGGACTTAATACGCAAAGATTTTTTAGAGGAACTGATAAAGCTACAAGATCAGTTGCCACCTTTTGATAATGCGATCGCTTATCGGATTATCGAAACTCAACTAAATCGCCCAGTTTCAGAAATTTATAGCGAATTGTCACCAAGTCCAGTCGCTGCGGCTAGCTTGGGTCAAGTATACCGTGGTCGTCTCTACACCGGCGAAGAAGTAGCCGTAAAAGTGCAACGTCCTAACTTACGTCCGGTAATTACACTCGACCTTTATATAATGCGCTGGGCAGCAGGTTGGTTGAGTCCTTGGTTGCCGCTGAATCTCGGTCACGATTTAACTTTAATTGTGGACGAGTTTGGCACAAAGTTATTTGAAGAAATCGACTATATTAATGAAGGTCGCAACGCGGAAAAATTTGCGAGTAATTTCCGCAACGATCCGCAAGTTAAAATACCAGCTATTTATTGGAGTTATACCAACACCCGTGTTTTAACCCTGGAATGGATTAACGGCTTCAAACTCACAGACACGAAAAACATTCGCGGTGTAGGTTTAGATCCAGAAGCGATTATCCAAATTGGTGTCACCTCAGGTTTGCAACAGTTGTTAGAACATGGTTTCTTTCATGCAGACCCGCATCCGGGTAATTTGTTTGCCATGCCTGACGGTCGCATGGCTTACATTGACTTTGGCATGATGGATCAGCTAGAGGAAACTACCAAAGAAACTCTTGTGGATGCGTTGGTGCATGTAGTCAACAAAGACTATAACGACTTCGCCGAAGACTTAGTAAATTTAGGATTTCTGACACCAGAAACGAATATTGGTCCGATTGTACCCGCATTAGAAGCGGTGCTAGGAAACGCAATTGGCAAAAACGTCAAGGATTTTAATTTCAAAACCATTACTGATGAGTTTTCGGAATTGATGTATGAATATCCTTTTCGAGTTCCGGCGAAGTTTGCCTTAATTATTCGTTCTTTGGTGACGCAAGAAGGTATTGCCCTCAGCCTCAATCCAAATTTTAAAATTGTCGAGGTAGCTTATCCTTACGTAGCAAGAAGGTTGCTAACAGGGGATTCTCCAGGATTGCAGCGGCGATTATTGAATGTGTTGTTCAAAGATGGTAAATTCCAGTGGCAGCGGTTAGAAAATTTAATTGCGATCGCCCGCACTGATAACAACTTTGATTTATTACCAACAGCGCAATTAGGTTTACAATATTTGCTGTCTGATGAAGGCAAGTTTATCCAAAGACAGTTGCTGCTTGCTCTGACTGAGGATGACCGTCTTCACACCGAAGAAGTTCAACGTTTGTGGAATCTGGTGAAAGATGACTTAAAGCCGACTCGTTTGTTTAATGCAGCGATCGGAATTTTGACAGAATTCTCTAGAGAAAGCGCAGCCGCTATTTTACCCACTAGTACACATTTTGTTCCTTTTGGCGAAAAGCAGTCAGCAAGTAAAAAGTAATTCATGTGAGACAAGTAAGGTGAGTCCAACACTGCGTTGTCGGGATTTCCCGACACGGTGCCATGTGGCGTTTTCCCTCTCAATCGCACTCAACCTTTGCAAGGTAAGTGCTGATTTTGACGAACCCGAAAGGTAAAACTTTTCTCTTTTACCTCTTAATATAAATAAGGAGTTTTCATGTACTATTACCCTCTACATCCGCCATATTTTCTGTTAGCTGTTGGCTTATTTATTGCCTTAAGCTCTGGTGCAGCCTTATCTGGAACGCTAAAGTTAATTATGGAAAAAATCCAATTAAAGAGTGCAGAAAATTTAGGTTCTCGTTTTTGGAGTAAAAAATTATTTGTCCCATTTATCGGAATAGCTGGCGGTGTTTGTTTATTTCTAACCTCAGGTTTTGAGATATTCGGTTTTCCACCCCTGCTTGCTTATATAATTGGCGTACCAGTTTCTCTTTTAACAAGCGTGCTAGTTTGGTTGCAGTTAGGAAGTATGCTGGCTTTTATAGAACGCCAAGGAATGGCATCTTTAGACTTAGATTCTATGCCCTAGCTGTTAGAAATTTCGGCCTTAAGTAATTTTGATTTTTATTACCGATGAGTCGGGTAATGCTAAGGTGATTATTAATACAAGTGTAACTCACCCTTAGGCTAGGCTAACTAAGCCCGCTATGTTCTGCGGGCTAAAATCTTTTGAGGTGGGGTTGGCTTATATCTTTGTTTGGAATCCCTATACTTGGAAGGATTAACTGTGGGAAAATGTTAATTTATGATTTTCTCCTTGAAATTGCGATACTTAAACATCATGTTCCTGGCTTTTTGGCTAATAAAACTGCTAGTAGACTTTTGCAGACGCATTAGCGGACTGGGGGAAGCAAAGCTTTTCGGTCTAGATTCTGGAGACTTTAAGTATCGATAATGCAAAAACACATCTTTATAGGGAATATCAACATCTACCCCAGCACAAAACTGTGTAAACATTGATGCTCCTATACTCATATAATGCAGGTATGTCAGCCGACGCTCTTTGTCATACAAAACGTTGTCTACCACATCAAATTTAGAAGACCAGTGGTTCCCAGTTACTTTTTCTAAATCATGATAGGCAAAGTTATAGTAGGAAATTGCACTCCGCAAGACCATGTAGTTAAATAAAGATTGATCCGGACCTCCCAATGCCATGACATCAGCTTCACCAGCCTTTAATTTATCAAGCAGATTCGCTAACATAACTTTATCAAAAATCCGCTTTTTAGCTGCAAACCAACCAGCACAAAATATTTGAGACTGTAATTGTTCTTTACTAAAAACTTTTTTGATAATTTCGGCGGGTCCGTCAAAAATATATTTCAAATCAGACTTATATTGAAAATCATTTGTTACCCAATCATAGTAATCTAACTTCTGATAAATATAGTCAATAGGTCCCATTAATAAAGTATCTGCGTCAAAATAAATAAATTTATCAAACGGGCCATCCAAGCCACAAAGTTTGCGATGCATCGCTAGACGATAGACTTCGGGAAGTCCTTTCTTGCGCCAAGTTGTTTGCGCCCTTGGGTAATTTTTCCATGCCTGAGTTGCAAAATCTTCCCAAAAAGCTATAGAAGCAGAGTCCTCAAATAACGTGACATTATCTCTAGCTGCGACCTCTGCCCGCACTTTGTCTAACTGCTCATCATAGGGAATTATACAAACAGGAATTTCTCTGCCTGCATTAGCTTCTATGCTGTTGAGCAAGGCAACTAGTTGGTCATAAACCACATCATTGGCTAGTGTATAAATGCCTTCTTTCATTGGGATACTCCTAATATTAAGTGCGGGCTGCAATAAAGGGCAAGAAACGACGAGCAAGTTTTGGCATGAAAGCAAACTTACCCTCATGGAGATAGCGATAGTGTGACCACAATTCCCAATAGGGACTACCTGGTTTTATACGTGTACCAGCCCAGTGGAGATATTTCAGTCGCTGTCCTCGGTCATAAAGGGCGTAGTCTTGCTGCTGGAAGTTTCGAGAACCTGCCCAACTACCAGGACCTCCCCCTGGAATTTTGACAAGATTTCCACATTTGGGAATCAGCTTCAGAACCAAATAATTAAGAATAGGTTGGTCTGTCACTCCTTCAGAAAAATCAAAATACTCGCGGTGCATTGCACACTCGCGCAAAGTCTCATCCATCTGTTTTTCGGTAATTACTTTCTTTTTGGAAGCCCAAAAACCGCTATTAAAAACGTCTTCCAGTTGCTTGTCGGTAAAAATTTGCTGATCTTTGACTTCTTGCGAAAAAATATTTCGCAGCTTGTCATTGGCATGATGATAATCGCAGCAGAAAAAGTCTACTTCTGCAAGTTTGTCTAAATTGTCGGCGATTTTTTCAAAAACGACAATATCAGTGTCTATATAAATGAACTCATCTAGAGGTCCAAACCATACCGCCAATTTACGCATTTTGTTGGGTAAGGCTAAGAAATCTCTAGGAAAAATCTCTCCTATGCGTTTTGTGAATTCATCAACAAATTCTAAATTGGGGAAAATTTGAACATTGTGTAAAGTAGCAAGCGTATCTGCTACCTTTTGATACTCATCATTAAATGGTATGAGATAAACCGGAACTTCTTGGTCATAGCAACGAATGCTATTGAGTAATGCAATAGCATTATCGATAACCCGGTCATTGGCAACGATATAAATTCCCCGATTCATAGATTATCCTTTATTAATTAATTTCAACTTTCTCAAAGCTTTTTTCAGCAAACTGGGTGGCGGAGCGCCATAACTTTTTGCAGGAGTTGTAAACGTTGGACGGTTTTCTGGTTCGTGAAGGTAACGATAGTGGAGGAATAAATCTCGATAAGGAAAATCAACATTTTCTCCACTACATACTGCTTGCATAACTTTAGGAGAAACACCGATGTAATGCAGGTAGGTCAGTCGGTTTCCCTTGTCATATAGAATATGGTCTCGTGCCTCGAAATGCTTTGAGGTTGCAGAACATCCAGTTTTTTCATTTTCTGGTAGTTGCTGGGCAAAGTTGTAACTATAAAGACCAGATTTCATGACCATGTAGTTGAGCAGTGGTTGTTCGCCAGCGCCTTCATACAAAATTTCTGCCTCACCACCTTGCAGTTGGGATAACAGCCATGCTCTTTTATCTGCATCAAAAATTCCCCGTTTGGAAGCATAAAATCCAGAGCAAAATATTTCGGAATCAATGCGGCTTTGCTCAAAAACTTTTAGTAATTTGGGAGAATTCGGATTGTAAATTTTACTAACATCTGTAAATTGAAAATCGTAGACGACCCAATCATAATGTTCTAACTTTTCAAACACCGTCGCCAGTGAGTTCATCACCAACGTGTCGCCATCTAAATAGATAAACTTGTCAAAGGGACCATCAAAAGCACAAAAACGACGGTGAGCGCCATAAAGACGAAATTTACTACGATTCAAGCGTTCGGGTGCTGCTGCCATCATGAATTGATCCCAGCGGTCAATTGATTCTTTATCGTCGTAAATAAATACATTAGGACGCTTGGCAACTTCAGCCAAAATTCGCTCTATCTGCTCGTCAAAAGGATATATGCAGACAGGGGTTTGGGAACCCAATATAGCTTCGATACTGTTGAGCAAAGCAACAATTTGATCGTAAACATAGTCATTGCCCAACGTACAAATTCCATTCATAATTTATGAGTGTTTAGCAACAAATTCTGACAACCAATTAAGGAGATTTAGTTTGTGTAAAATGATTTGTCTAGCTTCGGCGATCGCTTCCTTTGCCTCATACCAAGCGTCAGGAGTCGCAGTCACTTCTTTAATGTAGGCAATACCTTTTTCATCTAAGCTGGGCAACCGTAAAAAACTGCCTGGTGGCAATAATTTATCAGCAGCAGATCCTCCGTAGTAAATTGGCAGACACCATGCTAACAAAGAATCCCAAAGTTTCTCACTTACATACCAATTATTATCAGTATAGTTTTCAATTGCCAGATTGTAATAGTAGGGTGCCATGCCATACCATTTATTACCCAGTTCACCGCATGTTTTTGCCGATATAGGCAAGTCGCGTCCATACAAATCAAACTGAATTTCACTCGATTGTAAGGAATTCAAAAAGTCTAAACGCTGGCGATGGTTAGCTGTGCGGCTAATTCCAGAGGTAATCCAACTACATGGTAAAACCTTTTGCGGAGGTGGCATTTCATTTAATTCTCGAAAGGAGTTGCCATGATACCAAATGGCAGGCATATAGTCAGGAATAGGTGCAAAATCATCGGGACCGGAAACGTAGCCGCAATACTTCTGCGCTTGTTGATAATTATGTTTAGTTCTTTCTACAACTTCATCTAAGGGGGGTTCGCGTAGCAAATAAATAATTTGTTCTTTGCTGACACCGCGCAACCGAGATTCGATATTCACTTCGGGTTTTTGCTTGACGGAGCGAAAATTATCTAACCAAGATTTTGAAGAGCGGGTTTGTTGCGGAAAATCAAACTGATACATCAGCAGAAAATCTGGCTTTGGTGCGATCGCCTGCATTTGCATATTGCGCCAAATACCAAATTCATGAGGGGTTTGTTGCCACAGCCAATCGGTTCTTTTTTCAAGACCTCCATAGCTGCTAATCATTCCAACAGTTTTTATACTCATTTTTGTCAAAAGTTATTCATCAAAAGTCAACAGTCAGCTTATCTCTCCATCACCGCTATGCTACTTTGTGGTCAACGCAAAGACTCATCAACGTAAAAAGCGAATTTTTGCCCAAAAGGTGCTAATCTATCCGACAGTGGAAGCTTCATTGCGATCGCTAAATTGCATCGAGTACAAGCGTGTGTAGTAACCACCCTTTTGTAAAAGTTCTTCATGGGTTCCCACCTCGACTACACGTCCTTGATCTAATACGGCAATTTGATGAGCTTTTTGCACCGTGGAAAGTCGGTGAGCAATCACCAAAGTAGTACGATCGCGACTCAGGTCATCAATTGCAGCTTGTACTAAACGTTCGGAAACGGTATCTAAAGCACTAGTGGCTTCATCTAGAATGAGAATTTCTGGATCTTGTAGCAATGCACGAGCGATCGCTAATCTTTGTCTTTGTCCACCAGATAACATCACACCGCGATCGCCAATAAGAGTATCAAATTCCTGCGGCAATTTGCTAATAAACTCATACGCATTTGCCCGTTTAGCCGCTGTTATAATTTCTTCATCGCTAGCATTGGGTTTTCCATAAGCAATGTTATTTCGCACCGAGTCATTAAAAAGAAATGTATCTTGACTAACAATTCCCATCCCCTTTCGCAGCAATTTCAAATCAAACTCCCGCAGATCCACACCATCAATGGTAATAGAGCCAGATATGGGATCATAAAATCTGGGTAAGAGGTCTGCCAAAGTTGATTTACCCGCACCAGAAGCACCTACTAAAGCCAGAGTTGTACCGCGCGGTAGATATAAATCTACATCCTTGAGTATCAACTTCTCATGATCGGGGTAGGAAAAGGATATGTGATTGAAATTCACTCCCTTTTCTAATTGTGTGTAAGGAAGCTTACCGTTGCCCATAAACGGCTTATTATCCCTTCCTAAAAATTCAGCCACAACATTTACGCTGGCATCGGTATTGGCAAAGCTACTGCGAAGAGAATTTAACTGTGAAATAAATGGCAGCAGTCGAAATAAGACTAATAAATATGTTAAGAGAACCGCTGAAAGCGAAGTAATCTGCTCTGTAAAAAAGGTTCGTGCTAAGAAGACAATTAGTATTAAGGCTGTAATGCCCGCAACCTCGCTCGTCGGTCCAATTGCCTCAGAATGAACCTGAGATTGAAAATCTGCTTTTTCGCGATCGCGAATTAACTTTTTAATCTTTTGATATTCTCTGTCTTCATTACCAGTTGCCTTTACCAAGCGAATTCCGCTGAGTGTTTCTAATACAGTTATTGAATATGATGTAGAAAAATCTGACAGTTGCTTACCAAAATCTCTAGCGCGGGAAATGGCATACTGATTTATTAACGTCACAAAAAACAGCAAAATTGTCGTCGCAATTGTTAACTGCCAAGAAATTGAAATCAACAAACCGACGAAAACTAAAATTGTAATCCCTAGAATAACTAACTTGACTGCACTACCTATAGCACTAGCAGCACGAGCCGTTTCTCCACCTAGACGATTAATTAAATCGCCAACTTTCATCTTGGCGTAATAATCTATGTCGATTTCTAGTAATAACTGTACCCCAGCTTCTCGTATATCCGAAGTCAGCCTGCGTGTCAAAACACTCGATGCCAAAATACTAGAGTAAGTAGCTAAATTTTTTAACAATATTGTAAATATAATTGCCCCTGCCATTACCCAGAGACGGTTATTTTCTGGAAGATTATCAAAGGGAGATAGAATCGCTTTAAGAATCGGAGGCGCACCCTTTAAATCTACTTCTTGTCCCACAATTTTTAAAATAACTGGCACAATCAGAGCGGTTCCAACTCCATTAAATAAAGCTCCAGAAAATCCCAACACAATTGTCAGGATAATCAAACCTGGATATGGTTTAGCAAATTTTAGTAGTAACTTATTCGTATACATTGGTGATTTTTCTTATTATTAACATAATTCCTCAAAATGTCTCAACATCAGCAAATTTTATAAGAAAATTTTCATCCTCCAATTTATATTTATTTCAAATAAAAATACTACCGTAAATATCTGGTAAATAAATAATTTGCAGTTTTTTAACCTAATTAATTTACAATTCAAAATCATCCACCGGTTGAATCACAACCGAGCAATTACCGACTTTAAGTTAAACGCCATTGCCTCTATACTATATTTTTCTACACATCTTTCTCTCGCCTTAGAGCCTCGCTCGTTTGCTGACTCTAAATCCTGAAATATCAATTCAATTTGCTCGGCAATTTGTTCGGGAGAACCCGGATCAACTAAATAACCAGTTTCACTTAAAATTTCTGGAATATCTCCGACTCGTGTTGCCAAAATTGGCTTTGCCATTGCCATACCATCTGTGAGCTTGATAGGAAACTGCGCTTTAGCTACAGGTGTATCCCGTTGAGGAACTACCACTACATGGGACGCAGCAACAATTTCCGGCATTTGCTCTACTGATACTTGAGGCAACTTAATAATCCAGCGTCCCCAGCGCTCGATTAGCTGGTCATCATAGTTATCATAAGGATTACCACCCACAATCACCAGCCTGAAGTCGGCTTGATTTAGCTGGTCAAGCGCCATCAAAACATCTTCAAGACCTTTATGAGGTCGAGGCGCTCCAGGGAACATCAAAACGCGGTATTCAGCTAACCCGTAACATTGTCGGCTGACTTGCGGATCGTATTTTTGGGGGTCAAACAAGTCAGTATCTTTACCGTTGGGTATATAAGTACCACCAAAACGGCGGAGCAAGAATTCAGTGTCTGCTGTAACCGCGTCGGCGCGATTCATTGATAACTCCATCCATTTTAAGTACAGTGGATGGTCTGGATTTCTCAATACACCTTCTTTTTTCAAAATGTCTCTGGCTAGTTGCTTTAAGCCGGGACGATATTGCCACTCATCACCGCCATGCCAACTTAATTCCCAATCATCAATATCTACAATTATCGGTTTACGGGTGCGAATTTTGTTAATTAAAGCCACACCGAAGCTTGTGGGTTTTGGTTTGACGGCGCAGATAATATCCCCATCAATTTTGTTGGCTAATTGCCTTGCTGAACCAAGAAATTTTGGATAATTGCAGCCTGGCAAGCAGAAAATTTCCATGTCAGACGGTGGCTCAGGATAAATACTTTTTCCAAATAAAAATCCTAAAATTTCCACGTCATAATTTAACTTTTTAAACACTTGACCCAGCAAATACGCTCTATCAACTCCACCTTTAGAGAAATTAGGCGTGAGGATTGAAACCTTTAATTTGTTTTTTTGCCGATTCATAAGACTACGAAAAGTGTTTTTGAGGAGTTGCTAAAATTTCCTTGTAAAGCTCTACCATCTCTGAAGCTACAGTGTCCATTGTCCGCACGGGCTGGATACCTTTACGCAATCTGGCAACTAAATCGGTGTCTTTGGCTAGAGTTGCGATGGCATCAGTCCATGCTTGTACGTCTTTGGCTGGGACTAACCAACCATCAACTCCGTGACGAACTAACTCAGCAATTCCTCCCAAATTTGAACCAATTACAGGAGTACCAACAGCTTGGGCTTCGAGAATGACTAGAGGTGCATTTTCAAACCATTGCGATGGTACTGCTAATAAGTCGAAACTCGCCAGTGCCTCTGGGACTGAAGACCGTGAAAGTGGCTCGGCAATGCGAATCCGGCTGTCACGAGCGGCGATTGACAAGACCCTGTCTCGAATGTCTCTACCTGTATTTCCCTGAAGTATGCCATGAATCACCAATTCTACAGGTAGATTAGTCGGCAAGCCTTGCACTGCTTTTACCACGATCTCCACTCCCTTGGTCGTATCCCACCTCCCTAAAAAGCCAATCCTTAAAACACCTTCTTGGCGTTTTATCTGTGTTTTTATTTGTGGGTAGGAACTAGATACACCTTGCCGACAGAGAACTAATTTTTCTTTTGGCACGCCGTTGACCATCAATGCATCGTAACACCACTGACAAACTGTCACAATCCGGTCGGCTAGATGCCCTATCTGTCGCAGTTTATTTAGGTGATACCTCGCCAAAGAAGGGACGCCCAGCGCTCTGCCCATCTGGCGCAACTGAACACTCGGTGACTTTAGCAATTTGTTCTTGGCTGCTGTAGCTACAGACAGAGGAATTCGACTCAATGCCCCGACTGCCCACTCTGGCACTTTTTCGGGAACGCCATTGCAGTATCCGCAGCCAACCTCGCTTTTGCGCCCTTCACAAGGGGAAAGCCCGTTTAACATCAGCGTACCGCGCAGACATATAATATCAGGCATGTGAACTGTCAACACTGTGGGCATTCCTATCTTTTTGGCGAGCGCGAGATGGTGCAGCCCGCAGTGCCAATGCCAAGAGTGTTGGTGGTATAAATCTGCTTTGTGCGCTTTTAACCACTGGGAAAAATAGTCAAATCCCCCTGGTAGCTCTTGTTGGTGAAACTGGGTGTCGGTGGGGGGGGAAAATACTGGATAGCGATAAACCTCGACACCGTTGTAATCGTAGGTAACTTCCTGTCTTCCGACCTGAGAGGCTGCAACGACGCTTTCTATTTTATGCAATTGCAGCCCTCGCACCAAATTGTCTACATATACCTCACTGCCACCGCATGGCTCTGGAAAATAACGAGCAATTGCTTGGATTACTTTCATAAAAATCCTAGTGAAATCAAATAATTTTGGAAAATTGCTCCCCTGCTAGGCCGTATCAATCAATAAGAAAAATGTTTTTTATTGATTGCTAAAATTTCCTTGTAAAGCTCTACCATCTCTGAAGCTACAGTGTCCATTGTCCGCACGGGCTGGATACCTTTACGCAATCTGGCAACTAAATCGGTGTCTTTGGCTAGAGTTGCGATGGCATCAGTCCATGCTTGTACGTCTTTGGCTGGGACTAACCAACCATCAACCCCATGACGAACTAATTCAGCAATTCCTCCCAAATTTGAACCAATTACAGGAGTACCAACAGCTTGGGCTTCAAGAACTACTAAAGGTCCGGTTTCTAACCATTGCGATGGTACTGCTAATAGGTCGAAACTCGCCAGTGCCTCTGGGACTGAAGACCGTGAAAGTGGCTCTGCAATGCGAATCCGGCTGTCACAAGCGGCAATTGACAAAACTTTTTCTCGATTTACTGCACCGTATTTTCCCGGATGGGTGGCATGAATGATTAATTCAACAGGCACGTCGGCTGGCAGACGATGGACTGCTTCTGCTAGAACTTGCACTCCTTTGGTTTCTTGCCAGCGACCCAAAAAGCCAATTTTTAAGGTAGCGTTTCGTGGTTTAGTTGCTGCTATTTCCTGTTTAAAAGTGCTAGCAGCACCCTGTCGGCACAAAGTCAGTTTTTCTTGGGGAACACCGTTCAAGCGAAAAGCATTGTATTGCCAATTGCTGGGAACAACAATGCGGTCAGCCAGCAGTGCTAATTGCATCAGCTGACGCCGATGTTCGGACACCTTGGTAGGAATGCCGAAAGTTTTACCAAGCTGGCGGAGTCTTACACTTTTAGAGGCGAGTAATTTTGTTTCTGCTGGTATGCTTATAGCTAAAGGAACTCGACTCAGTGTGGCGTAAGCCCAAGACGGTACCTGTTTTGGAACGCCCAAGCATTGACTACAGCGCTTAGAGTCAATCAGACCATTACAGGGTTCTTGACCATGTTGCATCATCGTACCGCGCAGACATACAGGCTCAGGCATGTGGACGGTTACTATAGTTGCCATACCCAGCTTGCGTGCCATAGCAAGATGATGCAATCCGCAGTCAAATCGCCAGGAATGCTGATGGTACACATCTGCTTTATTATTTCTTAGCCAGTTGGCAAAAGACTCAAAGCCTCCGTGGGGAAGCTGTTTGCCTACCTGTATCTTAGTAGAATTGGGAAAGACAGGATAACGATAAACTTTGATACCGTTGTATTCGTAAGTGTCTTCTTCTATACCTTGTAGCGGGGCAGCAACTACACTTTGGAGTCCATATGCTTGCAAGTCTTGCAATAAACCATCTATGTATACTTCAACACCGCCTGATGTCTCTGGAAAATACCAGCTAGTTGTGTGGATTAACCTCATTTATGAACCCGTAAAGGAAAGGATTCGCAAACTTGCCTGCTTCTACCAAAATTTACTTCTTGATTTGCCGCTATGATTTGCGTCTGTAACAGTCAGTTGGCGTTGCATTGTCTGCTTGCCAACTAACTACTAATCAATATTGGTAAAGAAAGTCTTAGCTATGCTTTGCTTGAGAAAGTATGCACATGAACAGGATATGTTCTTGGTAGCTTAGTTTCCTTTTTTCTCAGCACTGTATGTGAAATAAAAAAATGCTAGAAAAGTATTATAATTTTTCACACATTTTATTAGAAAATAATTACAATTACTGAGACATTCGTTAGTACAGTTTATAATTATGTAAAACTATAAGACAAATGTAACTCTGTCTCTGCTATTTCTAACATCGCATTTTTACTGAGAAATCAAGATTATTTGGCTATGATACAATTTTAATTCAGTGGATTTCCTCTAGAGAATCAAATTATTTTATGTTATCTATGCCCTAACACCATAGTTGTTCTTTTTGGAAAGCAACCTAATACCCTAAGTACAAAAGTAGCACAAGACCGCTCTACTAAATACTACCAGTCAATTAATTTTAGCTGACCTGTCTGGATATGATCGAATACGCGATTAATTTGGCGACGGTCTCCTTCGCTGACATCACCCTCACGAAATACCGTAGAGGTAAGCAGGATATGGTCTTGACGGCTCATCTTTCCTGAGCGGAGAATTCGAGCCACAATTTTCTTCACAGCGAATTTACATTGATTATTAATCTCTGTGGACGTAAAATTTTGGTAATTCATATTCCTCCGGTTGGATGCCAAACAAATAAATGATAGTATTTGCTCACCTTTTTTTTGTAAAAGGTAACTGTATAAAAAATGACATATTTAAAAAAACAACTGAGAGCAAATATGTATGATTTTTGGAAATACTCAGACTTTTTGGTATCTTGACAAATACGATAACAATATAAATTTGACTTTGCATACTCATTACAGAGGAACTCTGCCTAAAGATGTAGATAATATATTTTAAAATTAAATACGGTTGACAAAGCTTAAAATATATGTATTGAAATTTATAATTAATAAATAGTTAATATACTTTGTGAAGGTAGACCTGTCGCTGCTAACTGAAACATAGGATGAGGGAGGCTATTGTCATGCAGGTATTCCGTCTTGAAGCGTTATCAGACAATTACATCTTTCTGCTTTTCGATCCAAAGCAAAATATCGCTGCTGTAGTCGATCCGGCAGAGGCTGAACCAGTATTAAAGCAACTTGCTAAACTAAACGCTAAGTTAGTAGCGATTTTTAATACGCACCATCATCAGGATCATGTTGGTGGCAATAAACACTTAATGCAAAAATTCCCGGAAGTGACGGTTTATGGTGGAGCCGAAGATCGAGGGAGAATACCAGGACAGCAAGTGTTTCTTGTAGAAGGCTCGCGCGTTCAATTTGCAGATAGAATCGGCGAAGTTGTCTTTGTTCCCGGACATACCCGCGCTCACATCGCTTACTATTTTCCCCCAGCCCAAGCTGGTGAAATAGGGGAATTATTCTGCGGTGATACGCTGTTTGCCGGCGGTTGCGGTCGCTTGTTTGAGGGAACTCCTACACAAATGGTGGATTCCCTGAGTAAACTACGCTCTCTACCGGATGATACGCGTGTTTGGTGCGCCCACGAATACACTTTAAAAAATCTTCAATTTGCCCTCACTGTGGATACAGAGAACGCCGATTTACAAAATAGATATGATGAGGTGAAGGCTTACCGCAGTCGGGGAGAAGCTACTGTTCCTTCGCTACTGGGGGTGGAGAAGCGGACAAATCCCTTTTTACGTTGGGAGCAGCCGACTTTACAACTATCTGTTAAGAGTAGCGACCCAGTACAAACCTTCGCCCGTTTGCGGGGCATGAAAGATAAATTTTAGTTAAGAGTCAGGAGTTAGGAGTTGTAGAGACGCGAGGAGCAAAGTCAAGAGTTAAAAACCTTGGATTATCGACTGTGGACTATTGACTTTGGGAAGCGGGTAGAACTTTCTTGTGGCTAATAGTTGCGATCGCACCCTAGATGAAGCTAGGATCTTTAGGCTTTAAGCTATATGCTCCGATTAGCTTGTGGGAACACAGCTACCAATTATGTGAGTTTTCCTGCCCAAAGCTAACAACAGAGAGATTTTACCGGAAAGAGAGAAACGAAAAACGATGGCGAAACGCGTACAGTTAGTTTTAAACCAAGATGTCAACAAGCTGGGGAAATCTGGCGACTTAGTAGAAGTTGCTCCCGGCTATGCTCGTAATTATCTGATTCCACAGAAGTTGGCAATTAATGCTACTCCTGGTATTCTAAAGCAAGTTGAACGCCGTCGCGAGGTGGAACGTCAGCGGCAATTAGAACTCAAGCAACAAGCGCTTGAGCAAAAAGCAGCTTTGGAAAAAGTTAGTAGCTTGAGAATTGCCAAGCAAGTTGGTGAAGGTGAAGCGATTTTCGGTACTGTCACTACTCAAGAAGTTGCTGATGCAATTAAAGAAAGTGCAGGGCTAGAAGTAGATCGGCGCGGTATTACTATACCTGATATTAGCCAAACAGGTACTTACAAAGCTGAGATTAAGCTGCATTCGGAAGTAACGGCACAAGTCGATATTGAAGTCGTATCTAACTAATGGCTTTTTGATTTGAAACCACAGATGCACACAAATAAAGACTGATAAATTATCAGTGTCAATTTATGTTTATCTGCGGAAAGTCTAAGCGGAGGTTTCCTCCGCTCATAACTTTCCAAGACAGTGGTTATAAATTTTAGATGTTAAAAATAAAAGCAAATTTTTGCTAGTACATTAGGGCAAAAAAAAGTGACCAGCCTTGTTTTCTAGATCCTCGATACACCACGACTTTTTCGGATGAAGGCTGGTCACTTTTTTCCGAGTTCCCCCACTAGTAGCTGCTACACCTTTATTAAAAGGGATTTTGTCTCTATTCCAAAATCCCAAATCTATATATAAAATGATTTATGGCTGAAGAACTAAGTTTTCAAGGGGATGGAAGCGATCGCTTACCACCCCAAAACATCGAAGCAGAAGAAGCGATTTTGGGGGGAATTTTATTAGATCCCGAAGCGATCGGTCGAGTTAGCGATCGCTTAGTAGCAGAAGCTTTTTATATTAGCGCTCATAAAGACATCTATCAAGCAGCACTGGGTCTCCACGCTCAACGTAAACCCACAGATTTGCTGGCGGTGATTAATTGGCTAGCTGACCATGATATACTTGCCCGCATTGGTGGCAGAAATAAATTAGCCTCTCTTGTAGATCGCACCGTTTCCGCTGTTAACATCGACGCTTTAGCATCTCTAGTAACGGAAAAATATCTCCGGCGTCAGTTAATTAAAGCTGGTAACGAAATTGTCCATCTCGGTTTCGAGACAGAAAAAGAATTACCAATAGTTTTAGATCAAGCAGAACAGAAAGTTTTTAATGTAACTCAAGAACGTCCGCAATCAGGCTTAGTTCACATTGCTGACACTTTAGTTAATGCTTTTCAAGATATTGAAGATCGTAATCAAGGTATAGCTTTACCAGGTATTCCGTGCGGATTTTATGATTTGGATGCCATGACTACTGGTTTTCAGCGTTCTGATTTGGTTATTGTCGCTGGAAGACCGTCAATGGGAAAAACGGCGTTCTGTCTCAATCTAGCTCAAAATGTTGCTACTTCTTATAAATTACCCGTTGCTTTTTTCAGTTTAGAAATGTCAAAAGAGCAATTGGTGCAGCGGTTATTAGCTAGCGAAGCGGGAATTGAAAGTGGTTATTTGCGGAGTGGACGCATTAGCCAAACTCAGTGGGAACCTTTAAGCCGTGCTATTGGTATGCTGTCAGAAATACCAATTTTTATTGACGATACGCCAAATATTACCGTTACACAAATGCGGAGTCAAGCGCGACGTTTGCAAGCAGAACAAAAAACGGAATTAGGATTAATTATCATAGATTACTTGCAATTAATGGAAGGTGCCGGCGATAATCGCGTACAAGAATTATCGAGAATTACGCGCAATCTCAAGGGTTTAGCTCGTGAATTAAGTGTGCCTGTTATTGCTTTGTCTCAGTTGAGTAGAGGGGTGGAAGCGCGTACTAATAAGCGTCCGATGTTGTCTGATTTGAGGGAATCGGGTTCAATTGAGCAAGACGCCGATTTAGTTATTATGCTTTACCGAGATGAATATTATACGCCAAATACACCTGATCGCGGTGTGGCAGAAGTGATAATAGCTAAACACCGCAATGGTCCAACAGGAACGGTTAAACTTTTGTTCGACCCGCAGTTTACTAAGTTTAAAAATTTAGCCAGACCAAATAACTATTAACGTAGTCAATAGTAGTTGGTTGTTAGTTGTTAATTGATTATTAAATTTTATATTAACCACTAACCACCAACTACTATTGACTAACCAGCCTTCAGCAATTCCACATCAAAAAGCAGAGTAGCGTTGGGTGGAATGACGCCACCAGCACCACGCGCACCATAACCTAACTCTGGGGGGATGATTAATTTACGACGACCGCCTACTTTCATAGTGCTAAGTCCTTCGTCCCATCCTTTGATGACTTGTCCGACGCCGAGTTTAAAGTCAAAGGGAGTGTTGCGATCGCGTGAACTATCAAATTTTGTACCATTTTCTAAAGTGCCGGTGTAGTGTACTGTCACTTTTTGTCCAGTTTTAGGAGTAGCACCCGTTCCCTCTACTAATTCGACGTACTTCAATCCAGAGGGGGTAGTGACGGCATTTTCGTCAGTCATAGTTTTGCTCGCTATCAGGGTATTGTTTTCAGTTACAGTGGTGGATGCTGGTGTAGTTTGAGCCAAAGGTGCAGCAACAGATATATCCTGTTTTCCGCCAATTTGAGCCAATACTATAACTACTACACAGACCAGCATGAAACCCACGCTAAGTAAAATTGCTTTCATTGAATTGATCAGTCCTCCCTACATAGGTGGTCTAGGATTTTTGTTTACCAGTAGGACAAAACTTAGTTTAAATCAGAAAGCGCATCCTAACGCCAGAGTTTATTTTCTAAATCGCGAATTTGACGCTCTAGACGATCAATTCTACCGCGTAGTTCGTCCACTTCTGACTGGCGAGCAACACCCAAATCCTGCATCATATTTCGCATTTGCCGTTGCATGTTGCCTTCAAAGTTACCCTGTTCGGACTTTAACTGCTGTGCAATATCATCCATTACCGCTTTGGCTTGTTCAGGATTGAGCTTGCCATCCTTGACCAAATCATCGCCTACTTGCTTGAGTTTGTCTGCTACCAAAGAGGTTGTACCAATACCAACCATTAATAATTGTTGCATCCAATTGTTGTTGTCCATATTTTTTTCCTATTAGTTTTTTTAAACCTGCCGATTTTTGGTTTTGTGTGTAGGTAATTAAAGCTATGCTAAAAACTTAGCTATTTTAGCTTACAACTCTATTTTGGCAAATTTGTAAATTCATACAAGGAATAAAAGGTGTGGTTATCGAACTGCTCAAGGTGAAAATACCGCCCAATCTACGAGAAAAATATATTCAGAAGGATGCAGAAATTTGGACAGCAGCGCTGGCTAAGTATCCAGGATTTATGGCTAAAGAGGTTTGGATCAACCCCAACGATCCGACAGAAGTTGTGTTGATAATTCGTTGGCAAACTCGCGAACATTGGCACGCTATACCCGAAGCAGATTTGCAAGCGATCGCTTTGAATTTTGACGCAGCGATGGGAAATTCTTATCCTATTGTTGAGTCTGCTGAATATCAAGTGCGGAAATTTCCCCATTCTTAAAAGCGATCGCCTTTGAATACGCTTCTGATTAGATGCGCGATAATTTACCCACCAATAACCTCTGTAGAGACCAAGATGTAATAAAATGTCCGGTCATATAACGTTGATAAGTTCTTAGTGAAGACTTCAGTCCTCATCTGATGAGATAAGGACTAAAATTCTTACTACAAAACCCTAATACTACTGTTTGTCAAAGTTATTTTCATCCAAAATAGTTCCTTCCAAATTTGCTCCTTCCAAATTTGCCCCATTCAAGTTTGCCTGGTTCAAATCGGCTTGACTCAAATTTGCTTGACTCAAATCTGCAACCGCTAAATCAGCCCCTGTCAAATCAGCTTGGTCGAGATTGGCTGCGCTCAGATTTGCCTCGCTCAAATCTGCATCGCTTAAATTTGCGTCAATCATCTTGGCTACAGTCAATTCAGATTGACTGAGATTGGCACTATCTAAAATTGCTCCCTCTAAAATTGTGCCATCTAAAGTTGCTCCACTCAAATTAGCTGCGCTCAAATCGGCATTCGTCAAATTTGCCCCATTCAAATCTGCTTGACTTAAACTGCAAGAGCGCAAATTAGCCTGAGTCAAATTCGCGCCATCGAGTATGGCTCTATCTAAAATTGCCCCACTAAGATCTGCTCCTTGCAAATCTGCTTCACTCAGATTTACCTCTGTAAAATCTCTTTCACCTGCGGCATATTGTGCCAGAAGTTGTTCGGCTTTCATTGGCTTTTCTCCGTAAGGCTTCTGCTAGATCAATTAAGCCATAAATAAATCGTAAACACTCCTACCCTGCGATAGTTATTTTTCAATTAACGCATTGGTGTGGGAACCCATTTCTGGAAACCTTCAAGATGAATCCAATAAGCGTTATAGCCAATAAATCCCCAAATCAAACCGGCTAATATCAGCACAGCTACACCAATTAATCGCAAAGTTCGATTTTTCCAATACAGTGTTGGCGCGGCAAAGATACCGCCCAAGCCTGTTAAAATAAAGCCTATGCCTGATACCAGTGGTTGTTTTGTTAGCCCCAAGCTGATAATGCGTGAACCGACGACGATCGCCACTAAACCAACGAAAAAAGCATAAATGGCTACTGTCAGTAGTTCCCATCCTTGAGAAAGAGCGATCGCTGTTGCCATGAACAACGCACCGAATAAAACGGTAGTTTCACCAAAAGCTATATTAAAGCTACCGATTACGGGCCAAGTGAAGATCATGTGTAAACCAGTGGTGAGAGCGATCGCACCCACAATCCCAAAACCGGGAATCCACTGTTTTTGACGAGGGTTATCTATCCCCTCATACAGATAGTAAGCCAGTAAAAAAAACCCGGCTACCATGTTGATCAGCATTAACGTGATGTAATCGATAAACACAATTCACCTCTTGCTCTGGTTCCGGGTTGAGCTAATGCCAACAAAAATTAACTGACTTGCGCGATCGTTTTTAATTTAAAAATTTTTTTCAACTCATGTTGTCAAAATTTTTTTTTCAAAACCAATCTTCTTGATATTTTACTACACTTATTTCTTAACGCATCTATCCTATAGCGTATCTTTAACTATACCATTAGTATGATGTCTTATTACAATTATTCAAAAATTTTTCCATGAGGTGCTTACTTTAATACCTTTTTTCCCCATCCGGATCTGACTTTTTTATGATACACGCCCCACTCTTGAATACCCCGTTCTTGAAGAATCGCTTTCGCATCGTCTATTTCATCCTTGACATTTTCTAGTACGAGCAAAAAATTACCTTCTAACAATTGAGATTTATAAAATTTAGCTCTTTCTTCAGGGATACCTCTTCTTGCCAAAGCGCTACTAATACTGTCTTCTTCACCCATTGCGCTTTTAATCCAGGCATTAGTCAACAGCGATACTTTCTCTAAAGAAAAACCTGCCTTTTTTAGTTCACCTAGGGCAGCTTCCACATCTTGACGAATTGAGAATATACCAACTGCATATTTACATGTTGTGAAAACCATTTTTACTAATACTCCTTTTAACTGAATTAAATTTAAGCTATATTGACATAATTTTTCATCAATCATAAGTATAGCTTTAGTGCATTGATATTTAGTACTAATTATGTAATTAACTGTTACTTAACATTACGATTTTAAAATTTATTAAAGTCAGGAAAATCTCATAAATCAAGCTTTTTATGAAAAAGATGTCAAGGTCTCGTGATAATCTCAAAAAAAGTGCAAAATTTCGCACATCCATAGTCACCAGATTTTAGTTTTAAAACTGATATCTATAGGGCAATGGGTATTCAGATTAAAGAAGTGGCTGTAAGTGATACGCAAATAAATACAATTGTTTTTATGCCCCATGTCCAATTCACTAGGAAGTATTTATGGCAGGTAAATTAAATTCCAAAGTAGCAATTGTCACTGGAGCATCATCAGGAATTGGTGAAGCAACAGCGATCGCACTAGCCGCAGAAGGGGCAAAAGTTGTCATTGTGGCAAGGCGTGGTGAACTGTTAGATAAATTAGCACAACGGATTGAAGCTAATGGGGGTAAGGCTTTGCCAATTGTTGCCGATTTGACTGAGGAAACTCAAGCTAGCAATTTGGTGGAAAAGGTACATGCTCACTACAATCGCGTAGATATACTGATAAACAATGCAGGCTTGGCATTATCTGGTGATATTGATGGCGCGGATACCTCAGATTGGCGACGGATGATAGACATTAACCTTTTAGGAGTGCTTTATGTTACTCATGCTACTCTGCCAATATTTAAAGCGCAAGGAATGGGGCATATCGTCAACATCTCCTCGGTGGCGGGTAGGACAGCGCGGGCGGGCATCGGCGTTTATAATCTGACAAAATGGGGTATCAATGGTTTCTCAGAAGCATTGCGGCAGGAAGTGTATAAAGATAATATCCGCGTCACGATTGTTGAGCCTGGGATGGTGGACACAGAAATAGACAGTCATATAACTGATGCGATCGCTAAACAGCGTACCATAGAAAGGCGCAACTCTATCACACCACTGCAAAGCGAAGACGTTGCTGCGGCAATTGTTTACGCACTCAGCCAACCGCAGCGCGTTAACGTCAACGAAATTCTTATTCGACCCACTGAACAAGGATGGTAACTCTCTACAACAGACGCGATTACTCCCTTCCCGGCAGAAGATTACCTAAAAAAGAGGAAAATATACTACGCTGGTAGTACAGAGGTGATATATAGGTAAATCTATGCGAAACAGAACTTTACAATTAAGCGATCGCCAATTAGAT
>JAESFM010000162.1_pt1 | contig 22034 bp, 19 predicted proteins | sample 9266171 | NCBI WGS metagenome assembly JAESFM01 (sample SAMN14505069, study PRJNA617099) | algae metagenome | isolation source: Hassallia sp. WJT32-NPBG1 and co-occurring heterotrophs from well developed... | place: USA: Mojave Desert, Joshua Tree National Park, California | collected 2006-06-22
TAAGTAAAGTGACCAAGACGGGCAAGACACTTTAACTATTTTGTACTATTTGTAGTATTTGTAGTTAGGCACGCGATACCGAAGGCGCGCTTCGCGATGGCGCGGAGCGCCCGCTGTCAGCGATCGCACCCCACCCACAGCATTAAATCGCCTGCCCCTTTGATAATGTGTATTTGGACGAGTTCAATATTGCAACGGCATTACAGCCCAACGTAGATACAGCAAAAAACCCCTGCAACTAACAAGGGTCCTCATGGGATATTCGATGGGGATGTTGGGGAGACAACGGGGGAGGCGACGGGGAAACAACGGGGGAAAGATGGGGACGCGATGTTGGGACGCGATCGCGGAGATGGTCGTAACAGCCCCGGTATGTTTTACCTACATGGCATGCACATCATACCAGTCCTCTGATTTTTTTTCAGAAGCTATTGATTTCCATTTGGATATGAGAGCGTCAGCAGCTTGCCATTTTCCATCACTAGCCCACGGCGCAGGTCCTGAGCTATGACCCAACAAAAAGAAGCGACCATTTCGCCTTACATATTTCGGTTCTCGATAACCCAATGAATGGATGATTTTTCTCTTTGCACGAAAAAAGAAGGATTCCTGATTGTTCAATTCGTTAAAATTGCACTGGTTGATAGCCTTGAATTTTGTATAGCCAATTTTTCTCAAGTGATGAACCAACTCTTCAAGGTCATTGTTAATTTCAAATGAAATATATTGCGGTCGATTCTCTCTATCAAGCGGCAGAACACAATGTCTATCGGCTCCCTCAATATCAATTTTCATATAATACGAACGCCCGTATTTTTCAATGAGTTCTACTATTGTTGTTCCTTTGACGTTGCGGAAACCCAATGGATTTCTATTCTGTATGCTCTCTTCAAAAATGCTGCTCGATCCAAGGTCATCACCACAAATATTTAATGTTACTTCCTCTCCAGAGTCTTCACAGATTGCCCTATTGACTAGAACTAGCTGTCCAGAAGATACTTGCTCGTGAAAACGCATTTTTGCCCTTTCAATTAAATTCGGATTAGCTTCTACTGCAACTACTTTATATCCCTCAAACAGGTAATACTCTGTGTCAGAACCGTCATACATTCCAATATCAAATATCAACTTCATGATTTCTCCCATAATATTGCTGCCCAAAAAGCAGACGAAACCACTTAAGTAATGGTACAGAATTAATTACACAAAAATTCGGCTTAAACTCTTGCCTGGTGGTAGCGGAGTGCGCGAAGGTGTCACCAACAAACGAGGCGACCGCCGATTATAATATGGGGTGTTAGTTTGTTGTGCAATTTGGACATGGGGTGCATCCCGTAGGGGTGTCACCAACAAACGAGGCGACCGCCGATTATGATATGGGGTGCTGCCTAGTTAGACATTTTCTATTTATTAGGCGGTCGCGTCCGCCGCCGCCAAGACTGCTGAATTATTTTTTATTGAAACGCGATCGCGGAATTAGAAAAAATCTCATTATCTGCGATCGCGCTCACTATTTTCTGCCACTAACCCAACTAATACCAGCTTCTCTTGCAGCTTCGGAAGTATAGAAAATCTTCTTAGAACCATACACCGAACCATCCGGGCTAATTACGCGAAACTGCCAGCATTTACCAGGACTATAAAACACTAAAAGAATATAGCCGCTAATTGCAGAAAAGTGCTGGATCTGTAATCGCTTCATTCCGACATTGTAAGCGCGATCATCTCTAATGCCAACGTAAAAGCCCCATATCTTACAGGCATGGGGGAAGGGGGGCTAAAAAGGTTTGTTATTTAATTGTGTGTTCCTAATCGAATTCCCATTTCCGGATATTTTTTAATGTCAATAGCTTGCCACCCTCTTACTCTAGGAATAATATTTTGTCCTCCCTTAAAAAGATGGGTATAACAGCTAGGTTCTATTGATCGGACGTAGGCTAATTTTTCGTCTATTAGCACCCAACTGCCTACAGAGGGAAAGCCAAACTGTTGGATCGTAGAATCCAGTTCTTGCATTTTTATCTCAGTTTCTTGTTGGCTAAAAAGAACTGCTTCTGTAATATCGGAAATGTGCCTTTCTTGCCCTCTTTGGTTCAAGCAGATATAGCCTTCTTGCGTTTTTTGCACAATCTTAACTACTTCTGTTGAATCGTCTTCTAAAATTATTTCAACGATAGAACCAATTTTTGGCAAAGTTGGCGTGGTTGCTTGATTTATTGCTTCAGCCTCAGGCTCAGGCGGTGGCGGTGGCGCAAAGCTAAAACTATCAAAATCTTCAAGTCCGCCACTTTGGAATTCTCCCTTATTGCAAACAATGACATTGTTGACAGACTGGAACAGAAGATTACTAGAAAACTTAATATTTCTCCAGTAAGCCTTTACTGTTTCCCTTTTACCATTTTTCCGTATTTGCTTTGCATCAACATGGTGATCGTGTATCCGATCTTTGAGGTGATTTACAAATAAGCTGTAACTAAATGCTTTAAGTCCTGAGGCTTCGCAAAAACTCTTGTAATTGTCGTAAAGAATTGCTGATTCTAAAACATCAGACTTATCCTCTGAAGTGGCAAGACAGCTATCGATAAATTGTAAAACAGAACTCGAACTTCTAGCTTGTTCTGCATTTAACTCAGCCATTTGAGGCAAGAATCTAGCTGTTTCTAACAATTCATTTCTTAATTTAAAATCCAGTCCCAAAGCCCAATTAATTATCTCGCCCCGAAAAGCTTTTAATTTGTTTTTGAGTTGTGAGTCAATTTTTTTTGTATCCCGTCTTTTCAGTTTAAACTTGATCAGCCGTCGCATCCACCCATCGCCTGCATTCTCAATTTGCAGTTCCAAGACGCTAGCCATGAGGAATCGACAATTCCACTGCCGTGTATAGCCTGTAGCATTATTTAGTTGTCGCCCGTTTAGCGGATGATTATCAACTAGTTTGTAAAAATCGCGCACTTCGGACTGGAATCCGCCCAAATCTTCAAAATAGGCTAATCGACTTTGGCTCAAATATTGATGCCGTTTTTCTGGCGATGCAACCTCTTTAAAAGTCCCTAGGCTGGTTACATTTTCTGGTGGCAATAAACTATGTAGTAAGTTGATTAGCGTCCCTTTCCCGCCTCCACTTTGACCCACAAAATGAACGAAAAACCCATATGGTGCGCTTGGGTCAAGTATCATGCTGATCACTGCTCGCAATAAGTCTATATTTTCTTCTCCTAATGTTTCCTTAAAATAATTTAAAACAAACTCAGGACAGACATTTGATTTTTGATAATCACCTTCTATTTTGTGTGTAAGAAAATAATCTTTTGAGTGTGGTAATAAGCATCCTAACCGTGTGTCTAATACGCCATTACAAAAAGCAATTAAATGCTGATTGTGTTCTGCTGGAAGTTCGCAAGATAGAGCGCTTCGACAAAAAGCCATTGAATTTTTCTTGTTTCTTTCTCCTGCAAAATTATAAACTTGGACAAAACCACCGTCTTTATCGCGGGTAAGAGTATAGAGCTTTCGTAAGTTTTCAACAATCAACTTTTCTATTTTTATGTCTGAAACTAATACCCAAACTGAATTTTTAGAATACTGATAAAAGCTATTATTAAGAACTATCCAATCCTGATTTAGTTCAAAAACTGTCTTTAGTATTGTTTCTTCGGGTGTGGTTTTTACTTCATAAGAATTATTTTTAGCAAAATAATCCTCCTCTTCTTTTAATTTATTTTTCTTATTTAAATCATTACTTACCTCTTTTTCTATTAGTTCAATAATTACACTAGGATTAATCTTCTGATTCTCTAAATGTTCAATCCAGTCGGCAATGTCTTGCGCCGGGGGGCAATCTTTCCAGAATTTTGTAATATCTAGTAAGAAAATGTTTACTTTAGAACCCTCAGCAGCTTTTTTTAATTTGTTAGCCTTTGTTTGTCCTGCTGCGTCGTTGTCTGGCAATATTACTAACCTTTCAACTCCATATTTTTCAAGAGTTGCTATTAGCAAATCTTCCGATCCGGCTCGATTGGTTATAGTAACTAGATTTAGTTTTTCTCTGGTAAAATCAGTGCATTTTTCGCCTTCGACCCATAGCGCGGTAGTGTGCCCCTCTAGCTCTTCGTGATGGTAAGGCTGCCAAGTTGCCTGAGGTGCGCTAGCTGAAGCAGACTTAGCACACCACATAGCCTTTTTTCTTTTGGTGCAGTCGGCATCTGTGAAAAAATCTCTCCGAACAATTTCTTGATCTGTAGCGTATTTGTAGATAGTTTCGGTGCAGTTGTATTGAATAACGCCCTTCTTATTTGTGATGTTGCCTAATGCTTTTTTTTCTGGCAAAGGGGCTGACTTTAATCTACCTAGCTTGAAATCTAGTTTTGATTCTTTATGTTCTGAAGACTCCTGCTCTGGTTTTTGGTATTGTTTCTTTGCTGAAAAATCGCCAGATGAGTTGTAGTATTGTTTATTTGAAGATTCACCCGCAAGATCGTGGCATTTTCTTCGGATCGCTTTCGTGTCGCCACAGCCCGAAAAACAAGAATATTGACCTGTTTTTGGGTTAACAGACAGGTCGTTAGCTAGACAGTTCGGGCAGTGAAACTTGTCTTTAACCTTAGGATGTGGCTCTAAATAAGATAGGTAGCCTCGTATATCAAAATCTTCAGTATCTCGTGGGGCGGAGGCTGGAGAATCAGTGAAAGAAAAGCTTGTTTCTTCTTGGAGGTCTTTCATCTAAACAGCCTCCTGTAGATATTGGATCATGCTGATCACCAAACGCGCTAAATCGTCAGTGACACCCCGTTTTTCAAGCAGGATTAATGCGGCTGTCAATCTGCAATCGCGAACATATTTTGTGAGTCTGGCTACTTGATTGGATGTAGTATTTGGTGCTACAATTGTCTTAGCTTTTTTTCTCATTACTGCTCCCGCTTTTTGTTTTGGAGCAGTCCCTTAGTTTTTATTTGATCCGTTCAGGAAGGCGTTTACAATAATGTTTATATGACTTTAACTTGGTGACTGATCCCAAGCCGAAAAACGACTGATAATCGCTTTTCAATGTGCCGAACGAGCCATTTTATGCTAAGGGACTGTCACTTTTTATTTTTTTTGATTGTTTTGTTGAAGATATAATCGCAAAGCATCGCGAGTAATCTGACTCTTCGATCTGTTTTCTGTTCGTGCGGCTTCTGCAAGCTTGGATTTGAGATATGCATCTATTCGATAAGTTTGCGGACTTTCCCTACAATCCATAGTTGACTTCCATTTGCTCTACTTGTAATACCTAGATTACGATAACTTTTCTCAGTATGGAAAGATAAGTCGGGCATATGTGCCAAAACAACGACAATGCGTGCAAATCAATCACAAATATTCCTATAAAACAGTAAATCTAAAATTTCTTTGCATCAATCACTTTGTTCAATATCCTTACTTCTCCGATCTCCCCCTCTGGTTTCACCCAAAGGTATTTCGTCCGGGTTGATTATGCCCATAGCTTTTAAAGAATTAAATAAATAGCTCTCTAGCCAGCTATTAGCCGATATATCATTATTTTTGGCATGTTCAGCTATTTTTTCAATAATAAGAGAATCCAACCGATAGGTGGCATTTTTGCGCTTCCTCATTTCTTCTAGCGATAAAAACATTGCTCTAGCCTCATTATCAATCTACTTGCACTTAGTTTAACTTTTAATTTTCAAACTACAACAATTTTGATATAAGTTAAATTGCATTAAACCCAGTTAAGGATAAGTTATAAAAATATCAAAATAATTGTATTTTGAGTAAAGTACTTGTACATTGGTAATCGTCAAGCGAATAAACCGAGGGACGCGGCGCACCTTTCTAAGTATTTACTTACAGCCAGCAAGCTTGACACGTCCGAGCACTGAAACACACCTATATTACATATGACTAGTCATCAAGAGATACTAGAGGCGATTAAATCGCTAACAAGGATTCAAATTAGTGTCAATCGAGACGCATCAATCAACGCGCTAGAAACTGCGCTTTTGAAGCTAGATTTTTCCAAAAATTTGACTGGTGAAAAAATTGACTATTAACCCGCTCGGTCTTGCATTAAACAAATCATCGCACTCATAAAATCCGAGCCAGAACCCGCACCGGAAGAATAATGATTAGTGCGATCGCCGCACCGACCAAAGTTAAGCGATCGCAATAGTTCCAAAATCCTCAAAAATTCAGAACCTTGAAAATTTTAGCAGCCTTTTTGATTTCCTGGCTTATTTCTGGTTCACCAGTGTTAGCCGATGATGCACCGCCACCACACAAAGGATGCGATCGCAGACAGGATTGCATATCCACAATTACCAATTTCTAAAAAAAGAACAATGAATCAATCAGAAGTACTGTTGCAAACCGCTCAAGCCGAACTTTCAGAGGATGTTCAAAAGTTATTAGAAAAATTGGCGAGTTTTGAAGTGCGTTATCCAAATATTTGGAAAAATTTAAACGAAACTGTTTACTCGAAAGCAGACATGAATGTTGACGACGCAGTGAATATTCTCCAAGCGCTGACAGAAATATTACCCAATTAAGCCAGAAAGCGGGCGAACGCTATTAACGAACCCCGCTCCCTTTCCAGTGCCGAAGTAAAATCCCGTTTTGGGTCTTACCCATAAATTTTATCATGCAGAAATCTCAACGACTAACCATCAAGCCACACAATATCGCATACTTGCAGACCTTGGCTTATCAGATGGGTCTTGAAAACCTTTCAGAAGTAGTTAATTACCTGCTTCTGGACGTGAAAGGACTCAACTATACTTTCGGCTCAAAGCCCGCGCCACAGCCGCAGACCACGCCAATTGGGTATGGTTTCGACACAGCTACCTTTGAGCCTGTTGCACCGATTCAAGAGTGCGATACCGTAGGCGCGCTTCGCGATGGCGCTCTTGCGCCCGCTGGAAGCGATCGCAACCATCTAGAAGTTGACCCGATTATCGCTCGGATGGCTTCACTTATTGAGGAATTTTAACCATGTCACTGAAAGATGAAGTTAACCGAGAACTAGAAAAAGCTTGCGGAATTCGAGTTACAGACGATAGCGCTAAAGCTATAAGCGATGTTTGCAATTCAAAAGACCCCGAAACCATCGCCAACGTAATTCAAGGTGTTATTCCAATTCCAAACAATAGGAGATAAATCATGCCAGTAAAGAAAAAAGAACACGGTTCGCTCACAGGCTCCAAGCGCTATGCAGCCGAAAAAGGCAAGAGCATTGAGGAACAGACGCAAGAGAATCATACCAAAGCAGTAGAGAAAGTTAAAGCAAGGTTTCAGAAACCCGCTGACGCTGTTAACGCAGTTGCCGATGGTGTCCGGGCAGTAGCACAAGAGATTAAGGGTGTTGAACGTGCTGCAAGGACTGTTAGACAGGCTGTGAGCGGTGGTAGCAGTACCGTAACCGACAACCACAAAGAATCTTTAGGCAAAGCTTCTGAGATTGCATCAGAGTATGGAATTAAGGAAATTGAAATCAGCGATCTGCTAGGCTCTGATCCTTACTCTGCTGATGCAAGTATCCCTGAAATGAAAGCGGCTGACGCAAACAAAGAAAAGCTTAAGATTCAGCGTCAAAACAACGCGCTCGAAGTCCGGTTAGAGAAGATTAAACAGGGTAGAAAAGTTGTTGCAGTAGCCACAGAACAACGCCGATTAATTGGGGATTTCGTTGATTTCAGTACAACAGGAATTGAGGTAGCAACTAAGGTAGTAAAAAATCAAGTCGCTGATGTTAAATACCAAACGGAACAATCAAAATTAGAACAATCTGAAGAGTTACTGTATCAACAACAGGTAGCTACTCAAGGCACGATGAACCTTACTCACGGGATTGAGGATGAATGGCAACTTAAATTCCAATTGCAAGGTACTAAGAACGATAGACTCAGACTTGAAATTGAAGGATCACACAGAGACAACGACATCAAGCGAGAGGAATTAGAAGCGCGTTTATTTGACAGCTAAAAACAACTTAGGGGAGGTTAAAACTCCCCAGCTAACTAATAAGGATAAGCATGAATATTTCACTTAAATCTGCATCACGCAGCCTTACTGTTGTGGCTAGTCTCTTGTGCCTTGGTGGTGTTCTTAGCTTTGTTAAGTCAAAGCAACCTCTAGCCGTCAACATCATTGTTGCTTCCGCAAGTGTTGCAATTAGCAGTGAACTTATCAGTAGAAACAATCACAAAAAAGCTAATGAGCAACTGGCTGATATTGCGGCTAACCACACAAAAGAATGGCAAGTACTCAATACTCAGCTTGAGCAGCAGACTAAGGTTCTAAAAGAAGCTGAAACGTTGCGAGATGAATTACAGCAGGAATTTTCTAATGCTAGTGACACAATCATTCTCAAAAACCAAACTATTGAAATCTTGCAAAGTAAAGTTAACCAGCTAATTGCCAGTTTTGAACTTAAGACTCAAGAATTAGATTCTAAATTACAGCAAGAGGACATGCGATATCAGGAATTAATCGACGTTTTTAAAGGCTTAATATTTGAACATCTCAACGATCGCATTTACAAGTTTTTCAATAGTTTGGACGAGTCGATCAGCAAAAAACTCGACAGTGAAGATTACCAAGCTATCCATGATAATTTACTGCCTTTCAAAGATAAGCTACAACTTCACTATGATGCTCACTGCCAATTACTCAAAAGCATAGATGAAATTGATGGTGAGTTACCTGATATTGTTACTGATATTTTAGGTATCTACTCTCGTATTGTAGATGAACAGACAGCACTAAAAACCCGTTTTAGAAATCTGTTAAACCTAGATGAAAGGCGCTCTTTAGAAGACGCTTACAACACCTTAGCTGACTACAGCAAGACTCACACGCCTATTACTAAAGCCAAAAAGTTGTTAGGAGAATACAACGCTTTCCAGAAGAACCAGCTTAATAATTTAGGCGAGCAATTGGAGCATAATGTCAACTCATTGTCAGAAATGAGAGGTCAAGTCTTCGATTTAATTGCCCAAATAGAGCGGATATCTTTAGAGAAAGTAGCACTTAAAGATGAGTTAGCCAAGCTGAATCAGCCGCAAATATGGCGACTTGCACAAGGCAGTAACGAGCTAACGAAAGGCAACATCATCATTAACTATTTTTGGAGTAAGGGCATAAAGCTAGATCGCGCCTTTACGAATGGTGATGTCTATGAGTCTAAGATTTACTACCACACCGACAACAACCCGCGTACTTTAGTATTTAAAGAACTTAACGACCATTCAGAAGCCTTGCAACAGCTTTGTCTAACTCTCAAGCCTATAACTTTTGATTGGGATGCGGACAAAGGTTTAATGGTTGCGTCTCTGACCTGGAAAGCGAGAGAGAAAGAAGAAAAGCTTGATGAGTTATCTGATAAAGCAATTGAGCGTTTAGCACGGTCTTGGGACACCTGGAAGAAACATGCTAAAAAGTGGAACCGCATCAGAATTACAGGTGGTTCGGGTGCGGGTAAAAGTCCACTAACAGAGCGGATTGTTTCTGAACAACTACAACACAAAAAAGTCAAGGCTATCGATGCTATCAAGTTGTACAATCCTCAATCTGGATCGCGCAAAGACAATTGGAGTTTTCCTAGTGTTGGCAAGACTCACCAAGACAGTATTCGAGGCGTGGCAGAGTTAACCGCTTTGTGTGGGCGCAAGTATCAAGGCTCATTTGGTATCTGGGTATTTGATGAGGTCGATTCAAGTTTGAGACAAGCGCCTGGTAAGAAAAGACCGACAGCAGATGACCCCGAACCGGAACCAACAATGAGCGCGAATATGCTCTCAATCATTACCCAGATTGACCACACGTCACAAGCTGTCTTTTACTTGGGTCAAGGTGCGAACACTGGCAAGATACCCAACACCACCAAAGGCGATTGGAATAACCTTGTGGCGATTCACATCAACGGCAACTCTAAGGACTACTTGAGACTTGCGGACCATATCGACACCGAAAGTAAAGACAAGCTGATGAAGCAAGCCGATTTATTGCAGAAGTACTGCGATCGCAAAAACTCAGAATTAGGACTTGACCGAGTAGAACCAGGTGCTTACCGCTATGCCTTGGTTGACGAGTTTGGAGAAAAACAATATTTTGTCATGTTGCCTCTGTTCAGCGCTGACGAGTTTTTAGATTCACTCTCTACCCCAGCCCAGAAAGAGTCATCCGTTAAACCTTCATTGGTTGCTGTATCTCTGCCACAAATCCAGTGCCCACACTGCCAATCAAAAGAATTTAAAAAACATTCCCGCGTAGCTGATGCACATAAGTATAGATACTCATGCCTCAATGTTGAGTGCAAAAAAACTTTTGTAGCAGACGTATTAACTAATACTATTTAAGGGTTTATAGGGATTGGCGATGAGTTGGCTGAGTGTTGGCTACCAGTCAAATCCAGTCAACTATCAGCCAAATCTAAACCTGAAAGTATTAATCTTCCGTTGTTGGTTAGCCAATTGGCTGGCACATAGTAGGGGTACGCGATTTTGTTGGCTACCAGTCAATTAATGTTAGTAAAAATTTACCCTACCTTAAATAACTTCGTTGCAAACTGGCTATTCCTTAATAGCAACTAACAATTTTCTTCTTAATAGTTGAGTTGCAATAGAAGAGGAATATTCTCAACAAAGCCCTTTTTTGTGCATGACTACTGACCTAGTACAGACCTAGTACACCTCAAACTAATCTTAAGGAATTAAAACTAATGTCAGAAATGAACGGCAAAGCGATCGCAACAGACACAAGAGTTCTAGAACCCATAACTGCCAAAGAATTAGAATCATCAACTGCCAAGCAATCGCGCAAGCCAGCTACACGTCAGAACAAAACAATAAACATTAACCTGGACTTAGACGCAGGGAGTAGCCGCGCTAAGTTTGTTATTGATGGATGGTCTGGAAGTTACCCCAGTATTTTTAAAGAAGTTTCGGGCGACTTACCCAGCGGTATTAGCGGGTGCTTCTCCATCGGAAATAAAAACTACGCTGTCGGGCGCGTGACTAACTCTCTCAACGGTGAAGTAGTCGAGGCATTCAAAGATAATAAAATAAAATTCCTGCACATCTGGCTCATAGGTGCATTAGCTAATCACCCTGATTTACTCGCTGACATTGTTGATGATCGGAAATACAAAGGCAAGCCAGCGCGGTTAAAAGTGACACTGCGTCTACTCTCCCTTTCGTCAAGCAAACGCAACGACATCGCCAAGATTCTGCAAGGGACAAAAACTTTTAGTTTTGAAGGCACTGTCTTTGAGATGGAGATAACCAACGACAACTATTTATACCCTGAGGGCTACGGCTGTGCATTAGAGGCGATGAAACTTATACCACAAGGTATTCCTGAGTTTCATGTTCTCGACTTGGGCGGTGGCACGCTCACATTCTCAAGTTACCAAGTTGGGAAGAAACCAAAGGCAATTGAGCAGACACCTGCAAGTGGCAACGGCATGAAAGCAATCATCGAAAGCTTATCAATAGCTCTCGCTCGTGTGGATCGTGGTGGCATCCAGTATAAGAAAGAGAATCTAGAGTCAGCACTTAGGAACTCAAAACTACTTGAAAGTGGTAAACACAGCGTCAAGTATCGCCACGGCACAGAGACGCTTGAGATTGGCGATACAGTTACACATGCTTTGAGTGAGTGGGTATCAGAGATGCCAATTGTTGAGCGACTGCTAACCAAGGTTTCACAGGCTTTGCTCAACGGTCAGCCCGTCTACGCAACGGGTGGGGGGATGGCAATATCTATTGTGGCTGATTGGATCGTGCGTTATTGCTGCGCTGATATCACAAATCCTCAGTTTTACATCGTAGAGAATCCACAAGAAATCAATCTCACAGGCTTGAGCAATTTAGCTTAATCAAAAGTCTAGGGAAGCGGTGTAACTTGCCCTAGACTCATCCCTTACCTCTACGCAAAGGATTCCTTAATTATGGGTTGGCAACAGAGAAATGATTCAGTCCAAGGGTATATCTATTTATTCAGAGCAGTTGGTTTTCATGGTTGGCTACCGGGCGCTGTCTTAGGACGCTACAAAATCGGCTTGTCTCGCAATCCAGAGGCTCGTCTAGACACTTTTCACAGTAATCAGCCACCGTGCAACCTAGAAATAGTCCGAATAATCGAAGTAGAGGACATGGGAGAAACCGAAAGCCTGATACATCAGCAGTTCAAAGCCAGCAACGTCAAATTGACTAAGAGTAGGGAATGGTTCGACCTTATGCCGTGGCAAGTAGTTATGGTGCATCTAGTTTTCAACCGACACGAGATTAAGCGATCGCGCCCAACCATCCCAGCAAAAGTGATCGCAGGGGGTCTAATCGGGCTTCTAGGTTTGGGAATGATGATTGGGCAAAGCTTTCAGCCCGAATCGAAAAATCAGACAAGAATCGAAAAATCCGTCAAACACAAATAAATCAAAAACCTGGGGAGGCTGTCAAACTCTCCCCAGGCTATTTATCCCTAACACTTTACTATGAAATTTCTTTAACTAGCTTTATATCTAGCAAAAGACATTTAGTAAAATGTTTTCTTGGTAATTACGCTAATCTCTACTTCTTTAATTCAATTAACTCTCCAGGAACGTGTTTCACTGCATGGATCATTGAACCAAGCACTACGACAAACTTGGAAATTAATGGTACCAATAGGATCTGGCGTATTGTTAGAGTCAATTTTTTTGACTGTAGTTTTGTAACCTTCTTTATTGTTAAGACTACGGCTAGGATATCCATCTAGCCACCATTTCGCGTAAACAGAATCACCGTCATCACCAATATCTGAGATATGACAAATGATTCGTGCTTTATTATCCTTAATATATCCGCTGCCCTTCCATGTTTTAGCTCTACAATTGGCTGTAGCGGAATTATCATCTATAGTGGCGCGTTGATAAGCAAAATTCCGGTACTTAATCCCTGTAGCGCTTTGTTCTTGTAATTCTCGTTGTAACAATTCGTCTTCAGATCCAAAGTTTTCTACGTCGGCATTTTCCACTTCTACATCCGCATTTTCCACTTCTACATCCGCATTTACGCTTTTTATTGTTGCCGACCAAATTAGGGGAATAAGTGTCGAACAAAACAGCAATGCTATAAGTAATTTATTTTTTGCCATAAATACCCTTTCGGAATTTATCAGAGATCCGTTCTTTCCACTTATTACTCGGTATTATGCAGCCGTTTTTTACGCAACATCTGTTATAAATTTACAAAAATTAATATTTTCCTAAAATAAATTTAACGATATTTTAGAAACTAAAACAGTAAAAACCTTCCGCAAAAAGGGTATAGGCTCTAATAATAGTGCCAGAATGCCCGTTATCTTCCCAGGTAGCGGGTTGCTTCTTATTACAGTTTTGCCAAGGGTCACATGTTTCTGTAATCTGTGGATCACAGGGTCTACAGTCGAGCAATGAAAATTAACAGGCACGGTCGCGCCAAAATTCTCACACACCAAGAGATACAGCTTGTTTTTAGCAACGGACTAGATAACGACCGTGATAAAACCTTGTTTGGCGTATGCCTGTTTAGCGCCTGTAGAATCCGTGAAGCTTGCACCCTACTGACAGAAGATATCTACACCCCAAAAGGCTTTGTTAGACCACGGCTGATAATTCGCAAAGCCAACACCAAGGGTAAGTTAGCAACGCGGTCTATCCCAGTGATTGAAGATTTACGACTATTGCTGAATAATTATTATCCAATTAGCGGTGATGTTTACCTGTTTCCCGGTCGCAGTGACGGACACATAAGCCATGACTCAGCCGCTCGGATACTGCGAGGAGCATGTAAACAAGTGGGGATAATTGGCGTATCGACACACAGCTTTAGGCGAACGGCGTTAACCCAGATGAGCAACGCTGGCATCCCGTTAAGAGTGATTCAGGAGATATCGGGGCATAGGAACTTAGAGCAGTTACAGAAATACCTGGAAGTCAGCGATGAGCAGGTTTTGGGAGCGGCTGCGTCTTTGGCGATGTTGAGTCCTGTTGGTGAAAATGTCGGGAAATATGCTTTAGACGACATTAAGCCAAAAGGAGCGAAAAGAAAGTATACAGTGTCAGATTAATCCGCAAAAACCTATATGCATTAAGGTTTTCCAGTCATCCATACTAAAAACATTACGCTTGACATAGTATTAATATTGGTACTATTGTTGAGATATGGCACAAATAGAAAAACTCCTTGCTCAGTTAAGGAACAACCCTAAGAATGTAAACTTTACCGATTTAGTGAAGGTTTGCACTCATTATTTTGGAGAACCCAGACAGCAAGGAACTAGCCATTGTGTCTATAAAACCCCTTGGGCAGGAGATCCGCGTATCAACATCCAAGAAAAGAAGGGCAAAGCAAAAGTTTATCAAGTTAGGCAAGTTTTAGACGCAATTGAAAAAATTGAGGGAATGTCCGATGGTTAACTTCGACCACTACACTTATAAAGTTACCTGGTCAAGCGAAGATGAAGAGTTTGTAGGATTGTGTGCTGAATTTCCTAGTTTGTCTTATCTCGATGAAAATCGCTTAATCGCACTCGAAGGTATTACAAACTTAGTAAAAGATGTAGTAGCTGATATGGACGCGAATGGTGAGAAGATTCCAGAGCCTATCGCCGAAAAAAACTATAGCGGTAAATTTCAAGTTCGTATCCCTCCAGAGCATCACCGTAGACTAGCTATAGAAGCGGCAGAGCAAAATGTAAGTTTAAATCGCTATGTAAGTCTTAAGCTTGCATGTTGAGGTTTTTCCGTTATAACCCAATAGTTAAAAAATAATTGACCCAAACTCTAAACCCGTTTCTATGACGGGTTTTATTTTGTCTATACCAACGCATAGAGAAAAGTCTATCACCCCAGTTTATACACCCCATTCTTTTGATGACCGACATCAACTCTATGCAGAAATGGGGTGTTAAGATTGGGGTACAGACAAACAAAACACTGATAACGATTATGCCACGCTCAATAGAACAAATTAAAGCCGATTACAGAAACCAAAACTTACGTGCAGTTGTGCGCGACATGATGAAAGCTAACCCTAAACTAATCTATACAGTCGCGGGGAAAGAATGGACGGCTGGAGAAGTAGGAAGGAAAGGGAAAGTAGCCGACATGATTCAACACATCAGCTTATGGGAAGGGAAAGGGCAGCTAGAAAAACCTGTAACAGAATGCATATCTGAAACAGTAAAAGTAGTAGATGAACCCACTGATGTAATAGGAGTAGTTGAAGCTGCCACTGATAGCTTAGAAATAATTGATACAGTTAAATCTGTAGAAACTGTGAAGGTTACTAGCGAAGAAGAATACACCCAATCTGAATCTGAAAAGTTAGCGATCGCAAAAAAAATCTACTACAGCAAAGCACAATCCGACGACCTTACCGGACTGCAAGAATATCACCTCAAACTGTGCCAGCAAAACAAGTATTTTCTACCTGAGTTTGCAATCTTAGTAGCGCGGTCAAGGGTAATTATTGAAAACTATGCCGATAGCGTTAGCCCAAACGGAAAGGCTCACCCAGGCTCTACCATTGCTTTGAAAGTAGCTATTGTAAAGTACATCAAGGAATTCGTAGACGTTGACAATGATAAATTCCCTCCTGTTAATGACCGTCAGTTAGTTGACACATTTAAAGATTTTGATGACGCGCTACGAGGGGCTTTTAGAGACATTAGCTCTCTCAAGACTAAAATGTACTCTAAAGGAAATGAAGAGGCAGAAGCCGACGTAAGAGCTATCAATGTAGCACCGTTTATTGATTGGGCTGTCGGTACAGTCTCAAATCTTGGGAATAACTCAGCCAAGTGGAGAGAGGTTGCTATTGCTGTAATGCTACTCACAGGCAGAAGGCAATCCGAGGTAATGGCATCTGGCATCTTTGAATATGTCGATGATTCACACGTCATTTTTGAGGGTCAACTGAAACGTCATATTGATGAACTGGTAGCACCTGAGAAAATCCCGGTACTAGGTAACGCTGCTAGGCAGGTAATTGATGCGATCACTTGGTTAGAGAAATATGATAAGCGCTCCATTCCTAGCGAACGCACCGCCAAAGCTATCCAAGAAGCGGCTAAAAAATCTCATAACAGATGCTCTCGCTACATAGCAGAACAGATGGATTTATTGACACCTTTTGTGACTATTACAAATGGCAAATCTTGGACATTCACCAAGGATGGCAAAACAGTTAATAAATTCAAGGGGCACTTAACCCGTCAAATTTACGCCCAAGTATGTGAGAAGCTTTTCAGTGACTCTGATAATGAGAAAAAGCAATCTTTTATTGCCAGAATACTATTAGAAGGTAGAGACGCGGCTGTTGCTTATGACCGCGATATTGAGATTAAAGACATAGATGTTATTAGAACCAAATATGGTGAAGTTAAAGGTTAATTAGAGCTTTCAAAGCCTTGATATGTATTGTGTCAAGGCTACATAATCAATTTATCTATCTGAAATAAATCGAACACAATCGAACGCAATCAAAATAAAGTATGGAATTTTTAAACAGCAATCACCGTGACGCTATTTTAATGCTTACCGCTGGCAGAAGTACCAAAGAAATTTCAGTCAAGCTTGGTGTAACACAGCGCTGTATCGAACTTTGGAAAAATGACCCTGATTTTGCTAGCCTTTTACGTGAATCTTGTACCAAAGCTTTTGAGGCAAGTCACGCCGAGTTAATGTTACATACCCAGAAGGCTGTTTTTGAGTTACAAAATATTTTAGATGACCCAGATACGCCCACACGCCTAAGATTATCTGCTATTCAAATCATGCTGCAATACGGATTAAAATCAACAAAAGAGACAGTGCTATCAAAACTTAATAGTGTAAATCAAGAGGAAATACTTGATTATTTTTTAAAGCATGGTGATGAAGAACAGGTTTTTAAAGCACTGGAATTCAAACGCAAAAATCAGGAATTTCAAACTAAAAATCAAGACAAAATATTATTATCAGAATTGAAGAAAACTGTTAGCAATTTTGTTGAGATAGTACAAAAGTATATTCCTCAAGAAAAAATGATGTTTTTTATGATGGAAATTGAAAAAATGCAACTTGAAACAGCAAGCAAGGCAACTAAATAATTCACTATCCCCTAACACCTAATGCCCGATCGCTTTCCCTGGTAATCGGTTTTTTTTATTCGCCACTCCCCATCTACCCCCGCCTTCTCAGCACTATGTTTTATTAGTCACTATCTACATGCGTCAATCTAATTCTGGAAAGGTCCAAGTGTATCAAAGACTGGTTTTTGAGGATGTAGGCAATCTCTTTATGCCTTCTGTGTGCAACGCTACCCAAATGCATGAAACCCTCTTACGGCACAACACACTTAACCTGATTGGAACCCACACCTGAAGAAGTTGCATTAGAAGCAATCAACGTAACTTCCCCTTTTTTCTTATCAAACACCCATCCAGTAGCAGGTACAATCGCCACGCCTGAAGAAGTTTTGCGAACTGATGGCGTAACACGGGGACTGGATGAAACAGGTAACGCTGTCAATCGAGTATCTGACCATACTACATCACTACTGAGAGGCTCGTCAGGGCTAGGAGGCAAACCACCGCGTCCAGTAACAGTAAATTCGCTGCCTCCTTTACCAAACGCGTCACAGCTAGAAATAATCTGGGTTGAGGTATCAATCAATTCCCCCATTGGCAGGTCAGTTAAAAGCTCTACAATAGGAGGTACTTCAATTCGTCTTCCATTAGAAACAATACTGCTATCTTCGGAAAATAATATTCCTTGAGCATTGATTGTGATGTTGGCACCTGGGCCTGCAAAAGCATCGGCAATAATATTACTATTTTCTAAGGCAATTAAAAAGTCAGCGTCAATGCTAATATTGCCTGCATTCCCTACTGCTTGAGAAGTACCAGAGACGGTAGATAACAAACTATTACCGCTTAACAACACTAAGTCTCCCCGTAATGCAATATTTCCGCCTCTACCGATTGTCGATTGAGCTGTAATTTGTCCTTGATTCAAGATAATAGAATTAGCTTCGGCTTGTACACTACCTGCATCTCCTGTCCCCAAACTACTCGCTGAGATGATCGCTCCATTGACAATCTTTAGCTGAATCGGGTCAATAGTGATATTACCGCCGTTTCCTGTAGAGTTTGCATCTGTGCTGGCAAACAGTCCACTAGCAGGACTTTCATTAACAACATCTCCACCAAATTGAGCTAATCTTGCAGCAAACGTAGAGTCAGAACCAGAGAAAGTGATATTATCACGGACATCAAGCAGAATATTACCAGCATTTCCAGCGCTGCCAGTCGTGGTGAGGACTTGACCGCCATTAATAGCTTCAAAGCTGTTTGCTTTAATTGCAACCTCTCCTGCATCGCTCGAGTTAAGGGTTTGAGCAGTCACAATCGCCCCATCCGCAATGCGAAACGCACCAGTATTAACAAAAATTTCTCCTGCTGAACCGCTTGCACCTCTACCAGTGTTGGTAAATAAGCCGCTAGAAAAGGCATTTCCACCAACTCCTGCAAGATTGACCGAATCTGAAGCATTGATTAGAATTTGCCCTCCCGTACCTCGTCCACCTGGGAGAGAACCTGATGCACCCCGAACAGCAGCACTTATTTGTGCTCCATTGCTTAGAGAAAGCGATCCAACGTCGACCTTAAGCGATCCACCATTACCAACTCCTCCAGATTCCACCGCAGAGGTTAAGCTACTGGCAAATTTACCATCGCCTGAAGTACCAACTAATTCTACAGAATCAAGTGCATTAACCGTTAAATTGCCTGCATTTCCTAGTCCAGAAGTAGCTGTAGATATCTGCGCTCCATCTCGAATTAGCAATCGTTCAGTTGTAAAGTTTAAATTTCCTCCTCTTCCTACAGCCGACCCTCTAACTGCGGAGGTTAAGCCACTAACAAATTGACCATCAGCTGAAGTACCAACTAACTCTACATCAAGTGCGCTAACCTTTAAACGGCCTGCATTTCCCCGTCCAAAAGTGGCTGTAGATACCTGCGCTCCATCTCGAATTAGCAATCGTTTAGTTGTAAAGTTTAAATCTCCACCTCTTCCCCGCGCTCCAGTAGATAGTACACCAGAGTTTACACCACTAGCAAATTGACCATCAGGTGAAGTGCCAACTAGCTCTACAGCATTTGTAGCAATAAGATTTAAACTGCCTGCATCTCCGGTTCCAAAAGTAGATGTAGATACCTGCGCTCCATCTCTAACCTGCAATCGTCCGGTTTTAAAAGTTATATTTCCTCCCCTTCCTATAGCCTGTTGACTTGTATTACTACTGAAAACAGCACTTCGGAATCCGTTACTACCTACTCCAGCCAACAAGACATCATAAAGAACATTAATATTGATGTCTCCAGCATTTCCTCCTCTAAGACTAGTACTTGTACTTATTCGAGAACCGTTTATAACAGCAACTGAGCCGGCTCGAATGTTAATATCACCACCGTTTCCTCTACCCCCAAATCCCACCCAATTAAGAATGAAACTGTCATTTCTAAGAGCTACTAAACCATCAGCTTGAATAGAAATATTTGCAGCATTTCCCCGTCCATTGGTGTTAGCAAACAAACGAGAGTCATTATCTAGGCTGAGACTACCAGTTTTAATGTTAATATTGCCACTATTACCAATGGCATCTGATTCTACGCTGCTGCCGATCGCGCTGTTATCAGTTAAAGCCATCACTCCTGTAGTATCAATTATGATATCTCCGGCTTGAGTATCAACAGTTCCTAAATTATTTCCTACCCCTGAAAAAAGGTTGCTTCCTTCTGAAAGTAGTAAGTTTTTAGCTTTGATGGCAATACTTCTACCATCTCTAGCAATAACATTAACTGTAGCACCATTGCTAAGTTGTATATCTGCTCTTTCTACTTGAGGGGGAAAAGCCAAGCTAAAATCGTTGTTGTTAAAATTGATTCCAACCGTTCCTGCTTTGGCTAACCCTCCCAATTCAACTCGTCCACCTTGGGCATTAAAGGTTCCACCATCTACAAGTATATTACCACCTAATAACGTCAGACTACGACCAGCAGCAACTTGTGACACTTCTCCTGTTTGGCCCTGGACTTGGATGTTACCGGGCGTAATTTGATTAAAGAAAAAAGCTGAAGGATTAACTGTGAGCAAGGGAGGGGAATTTGCAGGTGTGGCGCTAAAAAAGCCTTGTTCGCCAAACTGAATTGCATTTGCCGTAGACACCGCCAAAGAACCGCCAACGTTCAATGCAGCGTTGGGTCCAAAAATCACCCCGTTAGGATTAATCAGAAATAGGTTAGCTGAACCATTAGCGCGGAGTAACCCATCAATGTTAGAAACTGACCCACCTGTTACCCTACTAATGATATTTTGGATATCTAGAGCATTGTTGAAGAAAGCAGCGCCGCCAGTGGGTACAGAAAACTCTTGGAAACTGTGGAATAAGTTCCTTCCGGCTTGAGTTCCGCCGGTGATGTTAAAAGTATTACCCCTGACTATGACGTTAGAATTATTGGGTAAAGTGCCATCTGTGGTGATACTCTGTGCTAATACACTAGTGGCAGTGGCGAACATACCACCGAGAGCTAAAATTACCGCTAGTTCTAAGTATTTGCAATTTTTAGTCATTTCCGTATCTGCCTTCTTAATACCCTTAAGTATTTTTGGGAAATTTTTGATGGGTGATCAATAAAATTACAATAAATCTGTTTTTTTACTTAAACGCAAGCTAATAACATTTATTGATAAATACGAACTCATAAAGCATCTTCCTGATTGGCTGACTCGTAGTCAAACTTGAAAAAAATGAACCCAGTTTCATTCTCCCAATTCAATGTGATCTCTAGCATCCCCAACAATTCTTTTTCTGCGCCCGATCGCCCGTTGTGGTTATCGGGTTTTTTGCTGCCTGTCCTTTCCCTTACGCAAAAAGCAGAGTGGTCTGTTTGTTACTTATATTTGTTTTATACGTAATTATTTTTTGTTATACGGTTGACAAATTACTTAACATACTAGACAATTTTAATTTTTAACCCTATCTCAAACATGCCTCTATTTTGCCCTACAAGCCCTCTTAACCCTCAAACCAGCATACATACTACTTAACCGCTAACACGTCACACGCTTGACAAGAGCGCCAATTGTGTCAATTCTGGTTAGTGAGTCTGATTTTCTAAAACATAAATAAATAGCTGTATTTAGCAGTCTTTAAACACAAAACTAAGTATCAAAAATTTACGTATATTTTTATACTTGATTCTCAATAGAGCATTTTTCAGTGATGAACGACTGAAAGTACTGTGGTTGAGCCAAAAACATGGCTGGATGAACCGCTTGATAGTGTATACCTTCCCCCCCCCCTCTCATCCAGCCTTGAGACTAGTACCCCGTAACGATTGCAGCCATTTTGCCCTAAAAAACTGTACTGAGACTACTTTTAAGATGATTCTCAATAATTCCAGCCTACCATCTACGTACAAAACTGATAAGCCTTACCCAATGACCAATAACAGCTACCGTGCAATGGCTAACGATACTGAAATTATTTGAGATAGTCGGAGTTAGTCCAGATTGGCGATGACTCATATTTGTCAATGAAAAGAATCGGCGATCGCCTGTTTGTTGGTGACACCTTCCGGCTGTCGCTATTGATGACGGAGTACCCCATGTCTGTATATCTAGCTGTTTAATGGTTGGCGGCTAACGGCTGAGGACTAACGCAAATAAAATAATTTTAGTCACTCGATCTTAGTCAAGATTGGCGACAGTATAAAATAATACTAGTAAATTGAATAGCTTTATTGGAATTGTCTGTATATCTGCGTGATTCCCAACGACAAATGTATGAGTAGTATCGATAGTGATACTAAGTTGAGATGGCAATAAATCGGCTGTTGCCTCTTTGGTGCGATCGCGAAGCGCGCCTTCGGTATCGCCTGAAAGAACTGAATTTCGTAAAACCCGAACTTTTGAAGAATCTGTCTGAAGTATCAACGGCAAGTCGGCAGTGTTAACGCCAAATGAATATCAA
>JAESFM010000163.1_pt1 | contig 21897 bp, 22 predicted proteins | sample 9266171 | NCBI WGS metagenome assembly JAESFM01 (sample SAMN14505069, study PRJNA617099) | algae metagenome | isolation source: Hassallia sp. WJT32-NPBG1 and co-occurring heterotrophs from well developed... | place: USA: Mojave Desert, Joshua Tree National Park, California | collected 2006-06-22
GCAATCACAGCAAATGTGATTCTGCTTACCTCTTTTTCTTCCATTCTTACGGATATGGCACGACCCACAACGCGGACATTCCATCGAAATTTTACCTCAATTCATACCGCCATTATGCAACGCCAGATAAGCTTATCTTTTGACTTACGAAAATAAGAGCAAACATGGAGATGCCGAGTGATTTGTAGGCAGAGATGTAGCTCCATTGACCGTAACAGCCAACCTCTAGGTACAAATCTGTTTTATCTTCCCAGATATCTGCCGGATGGAAAAATAGAGTAATTGAACGTTATGATAAATTTAAACTTTTTAACTTTTCCCTTTCGCCTTATCCCGGCTTTTTTACGGTTTATACGTCCAGTTTGACCAAATCTGAACGTATAACCTGTTTTTAAGCTAAGGCGTTGTTTTGTCTCTGCTTACTACGCTTAAGCTTATCTATTCTCTACTTGCTAAAAGCATCCTTGATGCTATCAATAGCGCCTTCAACAGCATTCTTTTCCTTGTCTATTACATTCTGAGTTCTTGCTGCATCTTCGTTTGCTCTTTTCTCAATTCTAGCCTTATCTCTTTTTGCTTTGCGCTCAACAAAATTACCGCTGTCATTTGCTTCGTCAACTTTAGAGGCATTTGTCCTTGCAGTTTGCTTAACTTTATCTTGTGTATCTCGGATGAAATTTTTGGCTGCTCCAGCACCTTCATCAACTTTATCTTTAACTTGATCAGCTGCGTCTGCCGAAGCGATTAAGTTTACAACCGGATTAGCCATTGCTGCGGTGTTTGAGAAAAACGCACCCTGCCAAACGAAGGCGATCGCTGACACACAAAACAGAGTTTTAGCCAGAAAGCGTCCTACAGTTGAAAGCTGTTTCATAAAATAATTCCGTTTCAGAGAATACAATTTGCGTTCATACGCATCTTATTTTAACTCCATCTGGCTTTGAAGCTAAATCGTTCCTGGGGCAGAAGTTCTGGGGTTATATCAAGTTCCAGATGAATAGTTAAAATCTGCAATGCCAAAAAAATATCCCTCTTGAGAAGGGGGATATAGGGCAAATATTTGAGGTTTTCACGGAAAAACAATCAATTAACGGAAATTGTTGGGATTCAGCTTTTGAGGGTTGGCTTGACGACGTGCTACGCCATTTCGCAGACCACTAGCAGTACCACCATCTTTGGGGTCAAGGAAAGGTTTGAGATTGATCCCGCCTTTAGAAGATGCGAGATTATTAGTGCGACTATTACCATTACCGAGAAGCGTCCGACCTAAGTTGTATAAATCGTTGGTTCCGCTACCCCGGCTAGTATAAGTGTTCACGGCTGTGGTGTATTGTCCATTGTCAGCGGAAACCAAGTTTTGGAAAACGCTGTTGCGTACAGTTTCTACATCTTTTCCAGCAGGTACTGTTAGCACAATTCGACAGGACTGATTAGTCTCGGTTGTGACGCAGAGAATGTTCTCTCTATTTTCTACGGCTGCCTGAAGTTCTACTAAGCCATCTTGACGGTAGGATTCTAAGCGATTGGCGATCGCATTACAACGAGCTTGTGAATTCCAGCCACCACCTAATTTACCTGGTGTTGCCCAAGGAAAATATTGATTTGGCTGACTTTGGGGCTGATACATTACGGTATACTGACCGTTGTAAGTCTGACAGCTAAACCGAGCAATCTCGTTAACGTTCGGGGAAGTAGGTATACCTGTACCGTTTATTGGTCTGGATGTGCCATTAGATGGTATCGAACCACCTGATGGTATTGAACCCCCTGTTGATGTTGTGGGTACGACAACGCCATCGGAAGTAGTTGTGGTAGTTCTGGTATTGGTGTTGTTGTATTGAGCAAATGCTGCGGTATTGCCCAGTAAGAGCGATAAACTCAGACTGCCAAAAAACAGAAATTTAAAGGTTTTTGATGACATAAATCATCCTCAACAGAACAGTGGTTAGGGAGTTGATAATTTAAATGACGAACAATTTATTTTTTTGATTCATCATTTGGCTTCTTTTTTCGGTCTTCGCGTTCTTTTTTCTCTTTGAGTAGTTGTTTGACACGTTCTTTGATTTCTTGGTGACGTGCTACTCCTTCATAAGCGTAGCGGTTATAGCCAGTGTCAGAAATTAAGCTTTCTAAATATCTAACTCGCTCGGAACCGCCTGGGTGAGAAGATAACCAAGTGGGTGGAGTATTTTTTTGTTGTTTTTCTAGCGTCGCCATTAAGTTACGCAAACCATCAGAAGCATAGCCGCTGGTAGCTATCAAACGTGTACCGAGATTGTCTGCTTGACGTTCCATATCACGGCTGTAGCTAAGTCCAAAAAGTTGACCGATGGTGCCGCCAAGTGGTAAGTATTGGGTGACGTTAGAAACCAAGTTGCCTTGGGTAACTAGTTGAAAGCCGTGGGAAAGGACAACGTGGGATAATTCGTGACCGATTAAGCCAGCTAATTCCGCCTCAGAATTGGCTTTAGCGATCGCACCTGCATTAATGAAGATTTTGCCTCCAGGTAGCGCAAAGGCGTTAAGGTCTTTCTCTGGAATCACAAAGAACTCGTATTTAAACTCTTCCCGTCCTGACACCTTAACTAGTTTCTGCCCAATTTCATCAACGTATTTGACAACAGTTTCGTCGTTAATTAATTTCAGTTGTTTTTTTGCTTGCTTGGCTACAGATTCACCAATCGCTCCTTCACCTTGTAGCAACAAGATGGTAGAATCAAGGGCAGAAAATGGACCAAGAAGACTGCCGGTGACAGCGTAACCTAATGCACCAGTGATAATGTTGGCGATCGTGTTACCTCTGACTTCAGCGCGGATATGAGATTTATAACGTTTGAGATTGTCGTCAGCTAGCTTCTTAAATTCTGGTGCTTGCGGATCGTTAGGATTGAGAAGAGCAAATTGACGCGCTGCTAAAGAACCTTCCATCCATTTTTTCGCTTCTGCAAGTGCTGCAACTCTGGCTTTAATTAAGTCTGGTTGATTCGGATACAGTGTTGCAGCTCTGTCTAATACAGCTAATGCGTTTTTCTCATCATTGTATTGTTTCAGGATTTCGGCGTATTTTATATGACCGGGGATAAATTCTGGAACTTGGTCAACTAATAGTTGCAGTGCGACTAAAGTTCTGGTTTGCAGCTTACCTGCTATCCCGGCTTGCGCCTCTCGCCAGTATACCTTACCTGCTGGGAAAAGTTGTGCTGGATCGATTATCGCGGGTTTGCGTTGTTGATTTTTTAATTTTGTGGTGAAAGGTGCTTTTGCGAGACGATACATTTTTTCGGCTTCTGGGAGATTTCCCGCTAGATAAAGCTTATCTGCTTCCATCAATTTTTGCCGACGAGCGAGTTCTTCAGGAGTGGGTGGGGGTTCTGGTGCGTCAGATGGCTTTTTATCTCTACCTTCAGGTTCAGATGGCTTTTTCTCAGTTGTTTCCTCAGTGCTTGGGGGTTTTCCTGTTTCTTCTGGCTTTTTCGTAGCTTCAATCGCGTTCGGTTCTTGTGCGGGAACCGGTGAAATAGGTTGCGTCAGGATAATCAATATTGATGTACCCAATGATAGCAATACCCAATTCCAGGCTAGCAGTAGAGACTTCCAGCGTCGTTTCATGGTGATGTCAACCTGTGCTTTGATGCTTCTTTGTTTAAATGTATTAGGATTGAGATCAATATGTATAGAGCGATCGCGATTGTTTTACAAACTGGAAAGATGCAATTCCCACTCTCAAGCAACGCAACAAAAAAGCTGGATTTATAAAGAAGAATTCAGGAGTCAGGAGTCAAAAGTCAAAATTGAGGAGTCTGGAGTCAGAATTCTTCTTTATCAAAGTCAAACCCAGGTTATGCAGTCTAGCGTCGCAATAATGAGAAAATATATTCTTGTTGGATGCCGGATTTACTGAAAAAGGTTCAAAACCGCTATTGGTAATCAATTTCGCAACAACTTGCTTTGCTTGGGTGTCGTCACCGCAAAAGAATAATACTAGACGCATCTATCCAAACATTTTAGACTCGCTAATATTAGGCGATCGCACTTTGTTAATTTCCAGATTCTCGCTACCGATTGACTTTCAGGATAATCAAGTACACCAGTGTCAAGACATACAACAGCATGTGGATAAATTCATAGCTTCCTGTCGGCTTGTGTGCACCATCTTTCCATTAAGGCAAATTCTCCAACAAGGTCTCCAATATCTTGTAGCCCCATTTGAGTGTCATCAATCCGCAGATGATTGCTAGTAACACACAGCCTGTAGTGCCTGTGGTTAAAGGTAGTGGATACCCAAAAAAATAGGTTGTGCCCCAATACATTGCAGCAATCACCAGTCCGATTACCGCTCCAGCACTAAAGCGCTTAATCAACGTACTAGCACTTTCTAGTTTTGATTCAGGTTGCTTCAGTTCAGGTGGTAGTGGCTCCATAAAAAAGAAAAGTTTTGGCTGTTGGGCAACACTTAGTTTAATACTTTCCAGTTGACTTTGGTTGAGTGAGTAAGCGCTTCCCCACGCTTTTCGCTATTTAGTATAATTGTACTATTTTGCTCAACATAACTGCTTCTAAGTTTGACAATTACCCGCGCATGATTGCATTTAATAACAAACCTGCATCAAAACGAATTGGATCTGTGCAAGGTAGGTTAGTTTCTGATTGTACTTGAGCGATCGCCTCTTTTGCTGCTGACTCATCTAAATGACCTGTATTCAGTGCTACACCCACCACAGGCACAGATGCAAAAGCACCACCTGCACTAGCAACCATTTCATAGAGCCGAATCACCTCTGATAAAGGTGGAATTGGTACATTATCCATCACATGAGTTTGTCCGGCACGATGTACTAATATCATTTGTGTTGGTTGCGAACCGCGTATCAAGGGCAATGTTGCCGTAGAACCAGGGTGTAATAGCGAACCTTGTCCTTCTATGTGCAAAATGTCGTAATTTTTACCGAAGCGCATCACCATCTGTTCCACCGCACCGGCGGCAAAGTCTACCCGCACGGCATCTAATGGCACACCATCACCTTCTAACATCAAACCAGTTTGCCCAGTTGGGAGAAACTTAGAACGCCAGTTTCGCAGACGCGATGCCCAATGTAACTGTATAGAAGTTGACATTTTGCCGACTGCCATATCAGTTCCCACCGTCAACACTCGCCGGCAAGGAAGGGTGCGTGCTAACGCAGTAGCAACACCTAAATTAGGTGGCTCTTTTCGCACATCCCAAATTAATTGTCCTGGTTTTAGCAGTGCTTTTAAGTCTGCGATGTTTGCCAAGGGTGTATGCAAACCGTTCACCAATGACATCCCAGCAATTAACGCATCTTTGATATCATGCCAATAATCATCTGGCAAGATACCACCTTTGGGGGCAATACCAATTACCAAAACTTGCGGTTGATATTCTAATGCAGCGGCAACTGATGCGACAATTGGGACATCTCGCTTGATGAGCGTTAATTCGCTTAAAGATTGCCCTGCACAAGTGCGATCGATAACGGCGACAATTGGAGCTTCACTGTAGCGTAAAAGTGACAGCCCTGTTTTGCCTTGAGTTCCCTTGACTCCTTCATGCAGGAGGATAGCTACTCGTTGATTAAGCGCTAAACGCACTATGTTGTACCCCCAAACCTGGTAAATCGTTCGGTAAAATTTTTCCGTCAAGAGCGATCGCACCCGTGAAGGGGTCATCAATTAAGTTAAGATGACTGTCTAAGTCTAAATAATCAGCTAGTGGTGCAAGCTGTGCTGCTGCGGTATTGGCTAACGTACTGTCAGAATAACACCCAAACATCACCTGCAACCCAAAGGCACGCGCTGTATGTACCATCCGCATCGCTTCGCTTAAACCACCTGATTTCATCAGTTTGATATTAATACCATCTACACAGTCTGCCAGATGAGGAATATCAGCGCTAGTAAAGCAACTTTCATCAACAAAGATGGGCAAAGGAGAATGCTGCTTCAGTTCTGGTAAACTTTTTTCTTGCCCGCGTGGAAGTGGCTGTTCCACATACTTTACACCCAAATCAGCCAGGAAGATGCACATTCCCACAGCATCTGACAAACTCCAACCCCCATTTGCATCAACGTACAATTCTAAATTGGGTGCTTCTTCACGCACTGCTATGAGCATTTTTTGATCTGCGGCAATGCCATCGGGATTACCTAACTTTACTTTGAAAATACGGACATCAGTAAATTGTAACCAGTCTCGCGCCCTCGCTTTTGCTCCTTCCGGCGTATTAATCCCAATCGTCACCGAAGTGGGTACTATGGCGTTTTTGTCAAGTCCCCACAGTTGCCACAGTGGTAATTTTACATATTTGCCGAGCCAATCGTGCATCGCCACATCCAGCGCTGCTTTGACTGACGAAGGAACTTGAGCTTTATTTAAGACTTGTTCAATTAGCGATCGCTGCAAAGGATTGTATGCTTGCAACATTGGTGCAACTTGCTGCAAAGCGTCTTTAATTATCTCCGTTGATTGTCCTCCAGCACCGACACTAAACGGTGATGCTTCCCCCCAACCCTCAATACCATCTTGGGAAATTTTTACCCAGACATTCGTCGTCTGTGCCGTTGTCCCGCGAGCGATCGTCAAGGGAAAGCGCTTGTTAACAGTAAACGTTTTTACCTCAATTTGCATGATTATGCTTAATATTAAGCAAAGGTAAAAAACAGTGTAGATGCAAATTTAAAATAGTTTAACGCATCTGTTATACTTTTTTACAATTCTTTATTTAATTTATGCACAAATTAAAAAAATGGAAAATTTTGCAATCAAAAATGGTCTTAGATAATTTTTGGTGCAAAGTAAGGCAAGATGAAATAGAATTACCCAACGGCAAAATTATAGATGATTTTTTTGTAATTGTTAGAGCAGAAATTGCCTTAATTTTACCTATCACCAGCAATCAAGAAATTGTCTTCGTGCGGCAATACAGACATGGGGTAGGTGAAATATTATTAGAACTGCCTGCTGGAGGTTTTGATGCAACATATGAAAGTGCAGAAACAGCGGCAGTGAGAGAACTTAAAGAAGAAACAGGTTATACTGCCGAAAAAATTATCAAGTTAGCTACTTTATACGATAATCCAGTTAAAGACACTAATAAAATACATTTATTTATCGCTGAGAATGTGAGCAAAATCGGAGAGCAAAATTTAGATATTACAGAAGAAATTGAAGTTGTGTTGATTCCTGTAGAATCAGTGAGAGAGAAAATTACCCAAGGTGAAATTTCTGTCTCAGGTAGCGTTGCTGCCCTTTTCTTGGGTTTGAATTTTCTTAAGCGGTAGGGTGCGTTAGGTGCATACAGCAGAATAAAGGCGTCAGGAGTCAGGAGTCAGAAGTGAAAAACGCTTTGTATATAGCGGTTCTCATTTGAATCACATATATGTTCAAAAAATAAATCTAGAGACGCGAAATCTCGCGTCTCTACACCGCGTATTGCACTTTATTTCCTTAGATGCTGTACTTCATAAACTTGCAATCTGCTGTATTCTTGGAAAGTTTTTAACAATTATAGAACTTACGCATTGGCATAAATTTGATCGTATGCGTAAAGCCTTGCTTGATTTGCATTGCTCAGAAGTTAAGTATGAATGAGCTTGATAGCTGTATTTAGAATGGGTGTAAGCACCATCAGATTATGCAGTTTTAGAATAGAAATGGAAAAAAATGAAATCGCTTATATGTCAGAGAAGCAATCACCTCAGGTGTAATTGTTTCTAGGATTTGAGCTTACATAGGAGCGCAGTTGGTTGAGAGTTTTGCAGTTTTCCCATTCCAGTTTAGGAAAGTTTAGCTTTAATCGTTTTTGCTAAACGCTGTGATAAAGCAGCGAGCGTTAGAGCGGGATTAGCTGCCGGAATAAATGGCCAGACTGATGGATCTGCACAATAGAGGTTCTCGTAACTTTCAAACTTCAGGTTAGTATCTACCACTCCAGTCCCATCTCCACTCATTCTGAGCGTTCCACCAGCGTGATGAACAGTGCCTTCATTCCCATAACCCATTCCTTCGCTTGCCGTAAAAGGAATACCCAATTTACTTAAAATAGCGTTACGCATTTGTTGAGCAGCACCAAAGTGAGAAACACCAGTTTGATTGCTTTTGACTTTAACTGATAACTTTTGACCTATACCATTCGAGCGAACAAAGTTATCGTTATCAAGAAAACTAGAGAAGACAAAGGTTAGCTTAATTCGGGAAGTATTGGGAGCCTGTCGGATGTCATCATCAGGTTTCCGCAGATTCCAATAAACTGGATTAATCAGAATTTCAATATTAAAAGGATGATTGCTAATTGTGGCATCACGCTTAGACATAAATACCTTGGCGTGTTTATCTGGTCCTCCAAAGGGACTACCATCAGGAATTATGTATTCAGCGGAGAAGAAAGCAGGATGATCCGTTAGCCCGACTCCGATTTTGTTATTAAGATCGTTTAAATTACTATTGAGAGCAATTTTAGGACTTTCCAGAGAACCTGCCGCCAGAACAATTATCTTACCTTTATATCTTCGGGTAACATTGCCCGATAAATCCTGGCAAACAACAGCCGTGGCTTTTGAACCTACTGTTTCGATTTTGGTCACTAAATGGCCTAAGTTAATTGTTAGATTATCTCGTCCAGCAACTCCATCGAAAGCCATCGAGGTCAAGAGAAGATCAGTGGTAGAAAAAGTCCCTGTTGAACTTTCCAAGACATTTTCAATTATGTTGGCATCGCTAATATTCGGCTGATGTCGAGAGTGAGGAAGATCCTCAGCAATCCAATCACCAAAGTCAGCAGAAAGCTGAGTGACGATACTGTCCTGAAAAGGTCCTAATGTCTTTCCTCTTCGCATTAAATTTTCTGCATCACTATACCCATTTTGAGTTGTGAAGAAGTCACGAATCTCGACAGGCCAAAACTGTAATTCCCAATCGCGCATTCGCGGAATTAACCCAGACCAATAGTTAGAACGACCGCCTAAACTTAAATGTACGCCAAGGATAAAATTAGAGCCAGGTTCGTTATTATAATGTCCCACTTGATGATGCGTTGCTAGTCGCGACCAATCCCCAGGAAGATTCGTTGTATGGGTGGGAAAAGCCAAGCCACCAGCTTCAAGTACTAATGTTTTAATACCAGAATCGGATAAGGCATCTGCTAATATTCCACCACCAATACCAGAACCGATCACAATTACATCATATTCAATATCTTCGCGAGTATTATTAGGAATGCCATCTTGCTCTATTCTAGTACGGTCAATGTGAAAGTTATCATATCCATGTTTATAACGATTCGGAACGGGAGGAAATTGAATTTGTGCTTCAGTAAAAAATGCATCAGTGCTGGTTGATATGTTTAGATTGAAGCCATTCATCCAATAAGCTTGGTCAAGCACAAATTTAAACTCTAGATTGTTAAGATAACTTGACTTTTCTAAAAAAAATTCCCAACCACCAAACCGAAAAATCCCGAAAATGTCTTTCGTCCAGCCATCTTTAGCATTACGTAGAGTAACAAGATGATTGGGAGCATATTGAGTTGTCTCGAAACGAATTTTCAGCAGTGGTTTTGGTGCTGCTAGTATAGCTTTAGCAACAGATGGTGATGAAGAATCTTGAGCTTTACCAATTTCTTCTGGGGTACGAACCCAAAAAATTCCCTTTGCAACGGATGGTGAAGAATCTGAAGGTTCACCAATAAAAGTTTTACCTGTTCCACTATGATACTGAAAATAATCCATATCTACTCCGTAAGTTTCAGACTTCACTGCTGAATATTTTAACTTATTGACAAAATGCGTTTTATTTTAACCTCTCACGAGTGATGTTGCACATCCTCTCTCTAGCAAGTCTCAATCTCGCAAACGCTCTCAAGAGTCAACCGTCGCCAAAAATACTGTCCAAATCTTCTGACGAAGCCTTACCTTGAACCGTAAGTCCTGAATTATATAATTCTCTGCGCCGTAAGATAAGTATTCGCTTTGAAAATTTAAACGAAGACTCTGCGTTACTTTGCGCTTTCCTCCGTTATCCTCTGCGTTGAAAAAATTCTACACAAACAAAGGTGCGTTACAGGGTTAACGCACCCTAAAAAATCTTTTAATTTCCTAACTCCTGTACAGACGCGAGGAACATCCCGTCTCTACTACCTTGCCCACTGCTGCAAAATGTAAGCGTAAAAAGCCTCTTTATCAACTTTATCCATTGCGGAAATTTTCCGACCACCAGACACTACTTTAGTCCGTCCTTGACTTAAACCTGTTGTGATAACTTCTGTTTCCCACTCCCGCAGTTGATAAAACTCTGGATGAGCGAGATAAGCTGTTGCTAACACATCCCAAAAATAATAATCTTGGGGAATAACTAACGCATAACATTGTCCCGCCAAATCAGAAATGGGATAATGGCGTTGTCGTCCCATTTTGTAAACAACCTCAGATGTAACGGGTACATTGTTAGTTAAATCCAAAGGACACATGATAATTTCAATTTGACTTTCCCACACTCGCGCTGCGGAAATTGGGTCCCAATAAACATTCCATTCGGCTGAACCGTCTTGTCCTGCTTCCAGACTTTTTTCTACATTACCACCAACATTTAACGCACCACCCATCCAGACAATCTTGTCAATTTTCGCTTCAATTTCTGGTGCTTTATCTAACGCTACTGCAACCGTCGTCAAGGGACCCGTTACCATCAAGGTTACTGGTTCAGGTGCTTCACGCAACACCTGTATCATGAAATCTTGACCTGATTGTGCAAGCAGAGGTGTGCTAATTGTCTCGTTTTGATTGAGAATTGGCAAATGATCGACAATAAACGAATCGCGACGGTAGAGACGAGGGAAAGGATTAATACCGCGCACAGTGCTTAAAGCTACCGGGATATGAGAAGATTTCATCAAATCTAGGATTTTGCGTGTAGCGCTGACAGCGGGTTCAGCGTAGCAATCAGCGGGAGTGACGACGACACCCAAAAGTTCAATATGATCCATCGTCATCAGTAGCATAGTTGCTAGATAATCATCAACACCACCATCGTGATCCATCAATACAAGTTGTTTAGACATAAGTAGGAGAATTAACAAATGGATGAATTTATGCAAGCTGCCGTAGACGAAGCAAAACAAGGTAGACAAGAAGGTGGAATTCCCATCGGTTCCATTCTCGTCAAAGATGGCAAAATCGTCGGCAGAGGACACAACAAGCGCGTACAAGACAGTGATCCTGTCACCCATGCCGAAATTGATTGTCTCCGCAACGCCGGCAGAATTGGCAGCTACAGAGGCACAACACTCTATTCAACCTTAATGCCGTGCTATTTGTGTGCTGGGGCAGTGGTACAATTTGGTATCAAAAAAGTCATCGCCGGCGAATCCAAAACCTTTCCCGGTGCGAAAGAATTTATGGTATCCCACGGTGTCGAAGTAATCGATTTAAATCTAGACGAATGCGAAAAAATGATGAGTGAATTTATCGAAACTAACCCGGAATTGTGGAATGAAGATATTGGGAAATAGTAGAGACGCGATGTTCCTCGCGTCTGTTAGTTGTCCCCTTGTCTCCCACTCCCCCACTCCCCCACTCCCCTCTCCTTAAGAAACGCATCAAAAGTAAACCTATCCGGTAGCGAAGGTTGGGCACCTAGTTTTGTTGCAGCTAAAGCACCCGCAGCTGCACCCCAAATAACGCAGTCGCGCAAAGAATGTCCTTCAGAAAGCGCTGCTGCTAAACCACCATTAAAAGCATCACCAGCAGCAACGGTGTCAACAGCTTGCACTGCAAACGCAGGTATAAAAAAGGTTTCTTCAGGAGTTGCACAGAAAACACCTTTAGCACCTAGTTTGACGATCGCATTTTTCACGCCTTTTTGCAATAACACTGCCGCTGCTTTTGCTGCTGATTCCTCCCCATCCACAGGAAAACCCACCAATTGCCCTGCCTCAACTTCATTTGGTGTGATAATATCCACCAAGCGGTAAAGTTCATCTGGCAGATTATTTTGTGCGGGTGCGGGGTCGAGAATTACTCTTACTTCTGCATCTCGCGCTGCTTTCGCAGCAGCGACAACAGCAGACATAGGAATTTCAAATTGTAAAAGTAGCGCTTTAGCTGTTGGTAATAAATGCGATAATCTTTGTACATCTTCGTGATTTACGCGCTTATTTGCACCGGGAATCACAATAATTTGATTTTCACCTTTGACATCGACGCTGATAACAGCGACACCAGAACTGACAGCTTCATCAACAAATATATTGTTAGTTCGTACACCAGAAGCTTGCAAATTATTAACAAGTTCTGCACCAAAATTATCTGCACCAACACGTCCTACCATTTGTGTAGGAATTCCCAATCTAGCTGATGCTACGGCTTGATTTGCACCTTTACCCCCTGGTGCTTGAAAAAAATCGTTTCCTAACAGCGTTTCGCCGGCAATTGGCAAGCGGGGTACTGTTGCTACCAAGTCTATGTTGATGCTGCCGAAGACGATAATAGTCATAATTTTTGAAAGTAGCGCACACTTTTATTATCCCGTTTTAAGCTTAGGTATTAACTTCGGTAATCGCTGCGTTCTGCCATTCGCTACCCCAACCTAATTCAAATTCGTCTACCAAGGCAGAAGCTACTGCTTCATCTTCTTGTTGTTGCTGCCATTGCTGCAAGAGAGATTCAATCAACGCACTGCGGTTTTCAACTTTTTGGTCGATGTAAGTTAATAGTTCATCTGGCAGCGAAATAGAGATTTTAGCCATATCCTACTCAAAGTCATACTAGAAGTAGTATAAACAAAGTCGTAATTTTGGGCAAAGTAGGAAGCGATCGCCTTAACCTCGCACTACTGTAAATAAATGTAAAAAAAATCATGTCCCAGCAGTCTTTTGTTGGCAACTGGGGTGCTATTGCTAGTAAACACGACAATGCTGATTATGTCTCTATTTTAAGTAATTTTGCGTAAAGAATAATATATTATTAAGAACAATCGATTTTATAAAGATGTTGCTATAACAAAAAGATATTCACATATATTGGTGTAACCGATGAAAAAAAGCTTATTTGTTGGTGGAATTGTGTTTTTGATTGCAGGAGTAGGATTAAAACTTACAATCTCACCAGTTGGAGCGGAGACACTATCAATAACACAAAAGGTAGTAAATCCGGCATCAAACGTTACTCCTATCGGCAAATCTCAAGTAGAATTAATTTCCGCAGGTGCTGAACCCAGACAAGAATTACGTTTTAAACCGACAGTAGGTATCAAAGAAACGGCAAATATGACTATGAGTACAGACATTACTATGTCTATAGATGGTAAAGCTGTACCTGCGTTCAAAATACCAACAACCGCAATCACGCTAAATACTGTAGTCAGTAAGGTAGAGCCTAATGGAGATATCAACTATGAGTTTTCTTACTCGGATGTAGACTTGATAGGCAAGTCAACTTTACCACCAGAAGTATTAAATAATATGCAAACGCAAATAACAAATCTAAACAAATTTAAGGGTTCTGTCATTATCGATAATCGCGGCTACACCAAAAAAGCTAACTTTGTCACACCTCAAGGTTTAGATCCAAGTTTAAAACAAATGTTCGATCAAATGTCAAGTTCTATAGAGCAATTATCCTCAGCAGTTCCTCAAGAAGCGGTGGGTATAGGAGCTAAATGGCGTACTATTTCTGAAGTAAATTTAGGTGGAATAAAGCTTAAACAAATAGCTACAAACGAGTTGGTAAATATCAAAGATGCTATTGCTAGCCTCAATATGAGTATAGAACAACAAGCACCGCCAGCAACAAACTTGAATCTACCACAAACACCAAAAGGAGTTACTATAACTCTTAGATCATATAATGGTAACGGTCAGGGACAAGCATTAATAAATCTCAAGAAATTAATGCCAATCAGTTCAAAATTATCTATACAATCCAAGACACAGATGAGCCTAAAATCTACTGGTTCTGTGGAAGAAACAACGATGAATCAAGACTCATCTATACAGATAAATATCGAGTCAAAATGACTACCTGGCAATCGCAAGCCGATTGTTAAGATTTGAGAATGCAATCGCCTTCTCCTACCTCTATCAAGCTCCAGCTAAATCCTTGATATCTTCATAGAAAATTTCAGGTTTAGTCTTATAGTGACGACAGCAGCAAGCAGTTCCCAGGGAGTCATACTACAAAACATCAGTTGGCAAACCTTTGAAACTATCCTTGCACAAATGGGAGACGCACCTAGCACCAGCAAACTTAATGTCTAAGATGCTTCCGGAATAGGCTTAGTTTGACTAATTACTGTCACTTTTGCATCGAGAGCATCACCTGCGGAATAAATATAATCAAAAGCACCTTTATCATTAAGAATACTCGCACGCAAAAACAATCCACTCCAGCGGGCTATAGTTTCTACTGCTACATTTTGCTCGATTGTAGGGGCATTAGGGTCTGGTACTGCACCTAAAGGATTATTAGTATTTGTAATCCCAAAATGGTTTGCACCCAAAATACTAATTAACGCTTTAGGAGCGTCTTTAATATTATCATAAGTTGCCTGCGCTCTAAAGGGAAGCGCTCTACCATCAACGGTTCCCTGCAACAAAGCAATGGGAATTCCTGAATTGTTAATAGGAATAAGCTCATCGTTTTCGTCGCGAAGATTTGCACCAAAAAATGCTCCTGCTACCACTTCCTTCGGTCGGCTAAATGAGCCTTCACACACAATCGGAACGCAAAGATTGGCAATAGCAGAAAGACCAGCAGCAGATCCTAAAGAGTGACCGAGTAAGCCGAGTTTTTGTGTATTGACAATGCCCCTCACAGGTGAAGTACGATTGGAGTTTTCTACAAGCATTTGTGTCAAAACAGCGTTGACTTGCGAGGTTTGAGGTGCAAGTACTTTACCGAATTTTGGAACCAAACGTTCGCTATTGGGTACAACCACAATAAATCCGTAGCTAGCTACTATACTGGCGTAATTTGAGTAATTTGATTTATCTACAAGCGCACCTTGCAACAAAAGCGCTATAGGAAATGAATATTTGCCAGTTTTCAAGTTCTTTGGGTTAGGAAAGTAAATATCGGCTAAGTTATTATTCGCGGAGATTGTTGTAGTGTAGCTAGCCACATCATTGAATGTTGCCGCAGTTGCCATTTTCTATGTACCCCAAACAATCAATGCTATACCTACAGAAACTAGGGAAAATGCTTTTAAGCTAGCCAAAATAATTAGTTTTTAAACCTTAGTATATTGGCAAAATAAACTGTAAAACGGTTTCTTCACATCTACCATAAGTTGTATTAGCTGAAAAATTTGCTGATTATAGCCAATTCCTTGATAGCTTAGTAGAAAACCTGAGGTGAAATCCTATGGTGACGACAGCAGCAAGCAGTTCGCAACGAGTCATACTGCAAAACATCAGTTGGCAAACCTTTGAAACCATCCTCGCAGAAATGGGAGATCATCGTGCTACTCGGCTGGCTTATGACCACGGAATATTGGAAATTATGACACCTTTAATGCCGCATGAGCATAACAAAAGGCTGATAGAAAAGCTAATTGATAATCTAGCCGAAGAACTGAACCTCAACCTCAAAAGTACTGGTTCAGTAACTTGTAAGCGTCAAGACTTATTGCGGGGTGTGGAACCAGATTCTAGTTTTTACATCCAAAATGAACCCGTGATGAGACAAAAGCAAAATCTTGACTTGACACAAGATCCACCACCTGATTTAGTAATAGAGGTAGATTATACCAGTGCTTCTGTTGATAGAATGCCAATTTCTCAAGCTTTGGGTGTTGCGGAAGTTTGGCGTTATAACGAACCTGTAATGCAGATTTATCAACTGCGTGAGGGTGTTTATGTTGGGTGTGATGTTTCACCGAGTTTTGCAAATTTGCCTTTAACGACGGAAATTCCTCGATTTTTACAACAAAGTCTGAGTATAGGGGAAATCCCGATGATTCGCTCATTCCGTGGTTGGGTGAGACAGCAGATAGGAAATTGACAAGCGATCGCTCTCTAGTACCATATTCTATAGTCCAACCAGTTTGATCAGGTGTTCTATGTCAAGCGTTGAAAAAGACCAAAGCCGCGAGGATCGCATTGAAACTGAGATAATTGCCGATGCCGAAGACAAAGAAGAACGAGCGATGGGTTGGTACTATTATCTCGACGATACTTTAAACATTCCATTTAATGCCAAGTGGAAAAAGAAGGCACGCAAATCAGCCACCGTCGAAGAGAAAACAGTTGAAGTGTTGGGAATGGCACCAGAAGATGAGTGCGAGCGTGATATGTTAGTCGAAGTGGTTTACGTCGGTGGTAAGGATGAAGACGTATTCTCAGCCAAGCTATCGGAAATAGAAGCGATTGATGCTGATAGCGAAACCACTGAAGCGATCGCTGATTGGCACTATTGGCTAGCCAGAGGATACAAATTTTAAATTGGGCAATGGGCATTGGGCATTGGACATTGGACATTGGGCATTGGGAAAAAAGAATTATTTACCTCATCTCCCTCTGCTTCTCCTGCTTCCCCTGCTCCCCCTGCTCCCCCTGTGCTCCCCCTGCTTCCCCTGCTCCCCCATTCCCGATTTTTAAAGATGTCGAATAATGCGGCAGGGATTACCCACCGCCACTACATTTTCTGGTATATCTTTGACAACTACACTACCAGCACCAATGGTAGTGTTATCACCTATTGTCACTCCCGGACAAATAATTACACCACCACCAATCCAGACATTATTGCCAATTTTAATAGGGGCAGCAAGTTCTCTACCAGAAAGACGAATTTCCGGTTCTATAGGATGGTAAGCTGTGTAAATTTGGACGTAAGGAGCGCATAAAACATTATCACCAATGTGAACTGAGTTACAGTCTAAAATTACACAGCCATAGTTCATATATAAGTTGTTGCCTGCATAAATATTACTACCTAAATCGCAGTGAAATGGCGGCACAATTTGAATTTTCTCACCCACTTTAGCGAACAATTCTTGCAAAATTTGGCTTCGCTGTTCTGGCTGTTCTTCTGTGGTTGAGTTGTACTGTCTTAGCAGACGAGATGCGCGTTTGCTATCGCTAGCTAATTCTGGATCATTCGGTAAATATAACTCACCAGCTAGCATTTTCTCTTTTTCGCTTTTTTCCATGAGAAAAGTTATAAATCAGTCAGAATGGTGAGCTTTTTTTACAGCTACCATTATGAACATTACCAAATTAAGGGTTTGGTGGGTGTGCATTCATCGCTATTTATTTATCATCCAGTCACATAGAATCTATAATAGTCCTAAATTGAAAAAACAAGATCCGCGACTTATTAGAGAAGTCGCGGATCAGATTATCTATTCTCACAAATAAAATAGGATTGCTATATGCTGAATTCTGTATGACTGGATTCTGATACCAATTCTGTATGAAGATGTGCCTATAGTAGAAGAAATAAAGAACCAACCGGCAAGAGCGCCAAGTACACCAAGAAATAAGAAATTAAGAGATTTGGCGCAGTTTCACAAAGAAACAGTATAAATTATTTATTGAGAAAATTCATTGCCTGATATTAATATAAATTAATCAAGTTGAGTTTTATATAATTTGCAAAAATATGCCTTTTCGTATTTTAAGTTTAGATGGTGGAGGAATTCGCGGATTGGTTGCAGCAAGAATGCTAGCTGCGATTGAAAAGCAAATTAATCAACCTTTAAATGAGTACTTTGATTTGATTGCTGGAACTTCTACTGGGTCAATTTTAGCATCAGCGATCGCCACAGGACGCACTAGCGCAGAAAGTGTAGAAATATATAAGCGAACTAGCTCAATTATCTTTCCTTACAAAAGTCGTTTTTCCCTAAAGCGAATTCCCTTACTGCTCAAATATGGTTTATCTGCTCCCAAGTATTCAGACAGTGGTTTAGTTCAATCACTTCAAGAAACTTTTAGCAATACAACTTTATTTGATGTCGCTTCCCCGCGACTATTAATTATTTCTTATGACACAATCAGCCGAGAACCAATTATATTTAAAAGCTGGCGGAAAGACAAAGATTATGGTAATATCCCCCTATGGGAAGCCTGTTTATGTTCTTCATCGGCTCCAACTTATTTTCCAGCACATAAATTAGATAAAAGGGTAAATGGAAAAGCTCAAAATGGCTCTATAGATAGCATTACTTTGGATGAGAATGAATCTGGTAGTAATGATATCTATAACAATACCCAAATTAGAATTACTAGCGGCACGGGTAGTGGACAAACTCGTACTATCAAAAAATATGCAGGATTCAGTCAACAAGCGATAGTAGATTTGCCTTGGGAAATCATACCTGATAATACTTCAACTTACTCAATTAAATGTATATATTCTGCCATTGATGGCGGTGTTGCGGTTAATAATCCGTCTTCTTGTGCGATCGCTGAAGCGTTGAGGTTAGGCTATGCAATAGAAGATATTACTGTACTCTCGATTGGCACAGGCGATTCTACGCGGATTATTCCATTAGAAAAGGCGCAAAGCTGGGGTACAATCCAATGGGCACAGCCGATTGCTGGTATATTATTGGATGCTTCATCAGATATTTACGAATACATCAGCAAGCAAATAATGAATAATCGCCTTTTGCGGTTGCAATTCAAACTTGATAGGGAGTTAACAGGTAAACGCTTAAGCGATGACATTGATGATGTTAGTCAAGAGAATATCAGCAATATAATTGAAGCGGCAGATGCTTACATTCAGCAGCCAAGAATACAAGCGGCTTTGCAGGAATTTTTGCTTTATTAGTCACATTATTTATCTGCAAAGGACTTTTGACTACTAACAAATAACTAATAGGGAAGAGTTTCATCAAATACGCCATAACGAGCTTTTCCCCCTTCTTATAGACCACCTATACAGAAACGGTATGAGAAGCAAATTAATAGACTTCTTGCATAAATCAAAAAGAAGAACCCCACCCCGCCTCCGGGGAGCAATTGGGGGTGGGGTTTTGGGGAATGAGTCTTGAGGTCTAATGAATAAAATTCCCTAATCCCTATTCGCAAATAAAAAAATGGCAAATGTTCGTCTAGAAGACATAAAACGCAGGTTTAACAACGTCACGGCTATCGAGGATATTACCTTTGAAATCCCCGATGGTGAATTTTGGGTTTTGGTGGGACCATCAGGTTGTGGTAAGTCTACCATTCTGCGGACGATCGCTGGTTTGGAAAATGCTACTTCTGGCAAACTTTTTATAGGCGATCGCTTGATGAACAACATTCCGGCAAGACAGCGGGATGTAGCGATGGTTTTCCAAAATTACGCGCTGTATCCGCATATGACGGTAGGGCAAAATATCGCTTTTGGGTTGCAGATGCGAAAATTTGACCCGAAGATGATTGAAGAAAGGGTGATGACGGTAGCGCGATCGCTTTGTTTGGAACATCTGCTAGATCGCAAACCAAAGCAACTTTCGGGAGGACAGCAACAACGGGTAGCATTAGGTAGAGCGATCGCTCGTGAACCTCAAGTATTTTTACTTGATGAACCTTTATCTAATTTAGATGCTCAGTTGCGAGATGATACTAGGGCAGAGTTAAAACAGCTACATCAAAAGTTGGGAATTACGACGATTTATGTGACTCACGATCAAGTTGAAGCAATGACTTTGGCTGACAAAATTGTAGTGCTAAATCAAGGACGAATTCAACAAATTGGCGATCCGCAAAGTATTTATGCACGTCCTGCGAATCGGATGGTGGCGACTTTTTTAGGTAGTCCACCGATGAATATTTTGCCGGCTAAGTTTAAGAATAATGCTTTTGATGTCGGTGGGCAATTATTAGCAATTCCGGCAAATATTAGGGATGAGTTGAAACCGCAGCAAGGGCAAGGTTTTGATTTGGGTATAAGACCGGAGCATATTTCTCTTAAGGAACCGCGTCCCTTGCGCGTCTCGCAGAGAAGAGACGAAGGGCACGAAGAAGGAGAGTTGGAGGTTGAGGTCAAGGTTGTAGAACCTTTGGGAAGGGAGACTTTGATTCGTGCTGGTTTACCTGGTTTTTCCGAGGTTTTGGTAAATGTGCAAGCGGGTGCGGATGTGCGTTTGCGTTCAGGCGATCGCATAACTTTAGAATTAGATATGAATCAGTTATTTGTGTTTGATGCTAGTACGGGTGAGGCTTTATATCAGCCTAAATGAAGTTATTTAATAGAGGTTTATATGGCTTTTAGTAATTACAAAATTATTGGTGAAGTTCTAAAAGAGTTTCAGGTTTTTTATACTGAAGCTAATTTTATCGTGGAAACTGCTTTTAATGTCTCTAATTACTTTCGAGAAGATTTAGAATTAGTAATGCGGGAGGGAGTTGTTGATAATTCTGAGTTTGCTATTTGTGAAAACTTAATTTATCCAGTTTTGAAAGAAGTATGGAAGCAATATCTCAATAACTTTATTTTATGGAGCCACCAAGCACTTACTTTTGATAATAAATTATCAGGTTTTCCAGAATATATTCTGGCAAAAAAGTCTCCTTTAGGTAAAGTTGTATTTGACAAGCCTTATTTTATCTTAGTAGAAGCAAAACAGGATAACTTTGAAGCTGGTTGGGCACAATGTTTAGCAGAAATGATTGCTGCTCAAAGACTTAATGGAGAACTGCAAATAATTATATTTGGTATTGTTTCCAATGGTGTAACATGGCAGTTTGGTAAGCTTGAAAAAAACGCCTTTACTAGAAATATTACGCCTTACACCATTTATGAATTAGATAAATTATTCGCTGCTGTCAATTATGTTTTTCAAGAGTCGGAATCGCAGTTAAACAATTTGGTAGCAGCATAAAAATTTGATAAACAATTAATTCGCCAGTATTTCAGAGAGTAACTAATGGAAGAGTCACCAATTTATCAAGAAATACTAGAAAAAGGTGCTAAGAAAGGAAAGCTACAAACCTTGACTCGCCAATTTTCACGGCGATTTTGCACAATTTATTCGCAATTACAGCAACAGCTTCAAGCACTGTCGATTAACCAGCTAGATGATTTAAGCGATGCGCTGTTTCACTTTTCCGAAATATCTGACTTAGCAGTTTGGTTGCAAAATCAGCAGGAACTCGAACTATTAGCAAAGCGTGAAGAATAAAATTGAGAAGCGTAGACGCAAAGCGACTTGTCGCTAGACATCGCCTAATTGTCACCCAATTTGAGGAATGCGATCGCCTGCTTTAAACCTATCACCGCTTATTGCATCCTCTCTACGAGAGTTATGAATATAGCAATTTTGGCAGTGAAAATCTGTAATTACATTGAAGATGATCGCTTAAACTGGTGGTTGAAGTCGTTAGCACCAACTGAGAAACCGACTATGCAATGATTAAGCCGTGGGATGCTAGGACGTACTGCCTTTCTTAAATAGCTTGGGTGTTAGGTGTTCTGCAATACCAGCCAGCCGAATTGCATTGCAACCCAGTTGGTAAGCAAATTCTACCGATTCCCCAGCACCCAAGGCATCGTAAAATCCGACTGCAAATTCAATCGCTGCCTTATCTCCAATTGCCTTATTCATCCCAATTACGTAAGGGATATGCTTAACAATTGCCTTTGCTTGCACTTGAGAATAACAAGCGTTGAGTACAACGCACTCAACTTGACTGGCAAACAACTCAAATAGTCCAGCTAGTGCTTCTGCGTCTACAAACCGCACCTGTTCAGTTTCATCCTCTAGTGCTAAACCTTCATCTCCTGCACCGTGACCGGAAAAATGAACGATTTGCGGCTTTATGTCTAAGAGGGTGTTTATAAATAAAAAATAAAGAGCACCGCAGTCCTGCACCCACAACACTTATTTTAAAAGAGGAAGCCGTCGTATTTGAGTCGGGTACAATGAGCCGAAAACCATATCCCACAGAT
>JAESFM010000165.1_pt1 | contig 21737 bp, 23 predicted proteins | sample 9266171 | NCBI WGS metagenome assembly JAESFM01 (sample SAMN14505069, study PRJNA617099) | algae metagenome | isolation source: Hassallia sp. WJT32-NPBG1 and co-occurring heterotrophs from well developed... | place: USA: Mojave Desert, Joshua Tree National Park, California | collected 2006-06-22
ATGTTCCGCCGGATACGAGTGTCGCAGCAGGCCTCTTGCTGCTTTTGCCCGGCTCACCCCCGCCTAGCCGACGACGAGGATGACGACACCGCTTGCCGAAACACCTCATACGAGTCGAGCTAAGGGCCTGGATATCCGCTTCGTGGTAACGAGTTTCGCCCCGGGTCAGCGTCGAGCGGGTCTACGACAGCCTATATCGCGCCAGGGGACATGCGGAGAACCTGGTGAAGCTGCACAGGCCCAGCTTGCCTCCGACCGCACCTCATGCCGCTCGCCACTGGCCAACCAGGTCCGTCTTGTCCTGCACACCGCCAGCAAATGGCCAGCCCTGGAACTGGATGCGAAGGCGAGGGTTTAAACAGGCTGAAACCATAGGAGACATCACGTGAGCCGCGGCTTTCCTTCTATGACTGCTCTGCTGGGTGTACTCGCGGTTGCTGGGTACCAGAACCGCGATAAGCTGGCAGAACTTTTGGGCGGAGTTACCGGCGGTACTGCACGTGCCCCTGGTGCGGTGGAGCCGACGAAGGCGGGTACAGGCCCCGGCGGCGGGTCCAATGACGGCAGCATCGGGGCGATCTTGACGGACGGCATTCGCAATGTCGTTGACCGGTTTCGCCAGGCTGGGCACGGCGAGGCGGCGGATTCTTGGGTAGCGCATGGACCCAACCGCGAGGTTGCGCCGCAGCACCTGGAGAGCGCGATAGGTGCTGACACCTTGGACGCATTGGCAAAGCAGACGGGCCTGTCCCGCGAGGAGATTGTCGCGCGTCTCACCCGCGAGCTGCCTAATGCGGTCGATAAGTATACTCCCGACGGAAAGATGCCGGCTTAGGGCAACGGAAATGCCGCGTCGACGCGGGCGCGGCGGGCCGCTGCCGCTGAGCAGTAGGGCGGGCCATCCGCAGGCAATGGCGCAGCGGGTCGACTGACGCAGCGCCATCCCGGCCTCAGCACAACGGCATGGTGCGAGACCCGGAGGGCGGTGAGGGCCAGGGCAGAGAGGCTGCGGCGGAGCAGCGCCGCGATCCGGTCCTCAGCCGGCACTGACATGGCCGGCCCGGCGCCGGGGGCAAGCCAGTGGCCGGCCAGCTCCCCGGGCTCCCCATCTGCCCACAAAAACGTATGCCATCACTGCTTGCCGCCCCTGCCGGGCCGCGGCATGGCAGTGCGATGCCTGCCTCGCTCCGTCGTGCTGCCCGGTTCCTTCTGCTCCTTGCCCTGATGGCCGGCCTGCCCGGCTGTGCCGCGCTGATAAACGAGAGCGCGAGCACCGCGGCCGGCGTCACCGGCGCCGGCGTCTCGGATGCGATCGGCGCCAATGCGGCGGCAACCACGGCGATCGGCCTCGGCGTCCAAGCCGCCGGGCGGGCCGGGATGCAATATGCGCAGCGCCGGGCGCATGCCGCGGCGCAGGACGGCATCGCCCGCGCCGCGGGGCCGCTGCCGGTCGGCGGCGTCGCGCGCTGGTCCATTCGCCATACCCTGCCGATCGAACCCGACGAGGCGGGGGAGGTCACGGTCGCGCGGCTGATCGGCGCCGGTCAGCTTTCCTGCAAGGAAATCGTCTTCTCGGTCAAGCGGAAGCAGGCGCGCGGCTTCTATACCGCCACCATCTGCCGCGATGCCGAAACCTGGCGCTGGGCCAGCGCCGAGCCGGCGACGGCGCGCTGGGGCTCGCTGCAATGAGGCGGCTGGCGCTGGTGGTGCTGCTGCCGCTCGCTCTTAGCGCCTGCAACCAGGCAGCGGATGTGGTGGGCGCGGTCGCCGGCGGCGGCGCGGCGCTGACCAGCGGCAACCCGGCGCTGGCGATCGGCGTCGGCATCGGCGTGCGGACGGTGACCGCGGCGGGCATCCGCTACGTGGTCCGCATCCGCCAGGGTGCCGGGCAGGACGAGGTGGCGGCGGTGATCGGCAGCCTCGCTCCGGGCGAGGTGCGGCGCTGGCGCATCCGCCACACCATCCCCCTCGGCAACGAGGCAGGCGAAGTGCGGCTGGTGCGGGAGATTGACAACGCCCTCGCACCCTGCCGCGAGGCGCTGTTCTCGGTGGAGGACGAGGGTGAGCGGCAGTGGTTCCTCACCACCGCCTGCCGCCAGGGCGAGACCTGGAAATGGGCGGCGGCCGAGCCGGCGGTGCCGCGCTGGGGCAGCCTGCAATAGGGCGGCAGACGGGGGGCTCCGCGGCGGCGGAGCCCCTCTCGCGGTTTCAGTTTGGCGTCAGCACCAGGCCGGCGGCGTTGATCGTCACCGTCCCGGCGCCCGTCACCGCCGCGGCGCTGGCGAGCGGCGACCAAGTCAAAGGGTTGCCGCCATTCGCGGCGTCGAACAGGCCGACATGGGTCAGCGTGCCGGCCGCGGCGGTGAAGGTGAAGCGGATGGCATCGGTGTTCTGCTGCGCGCCGGTGCCGCTGAAGGTCACTCTCTGCCGGGCATAGCCGTTGCCGACCGGCTCGCCGGTCAGCCCGGTCGGGTCGCTGCCGCCGGTGCCGAGGCCGAGGAAAACCTGGCTCGGCAGGGCCGGGCCGCGGGCGCAAAGGGCGCGGCCGAGCAGGTTCTTCGCGTAATCTGTCAGGTCAGCCATGGGATGCTCCTTGGGGGTTACGGGAGGGGAGGGCGATGCGCGCGGGCCTCAGCCTGCGGCCTCGACGGAGAGCAGGCGGGCGACCCAGTTGATGGTCTTGCTCGCCTCGCCGGTGCCGCTGATGGCGACGCCGCCAGTCGTGGCGTCGGCATCGAGAGTCAGCCGCCAGGCAGCAGCGGCGGCATCGTTGAGGCCGGGCGCGAGGCCGGTGCCGGCGGTGATGGCCGCGAGCGCCGCGCCGCTGCCGAGCGCGACGCCGCCCACCAGCACCGTCGTCGCGGCGGTGGCGCCGCGGCGGATCAAGAGGCTCGCCTCCCAGCTCGCCGTGTCGCCGGCCGTGCCCGCGGTGCCGCCGACCTGGCGGGCGATGACGAGCAGCTTCAGGCGGTAGCTGGCATTGGCCGGCAGATTCACCGTGTTCGTGCTGCTGGGCGCGGCGGCATCCGCGGTGAGGCGCACTGCCGTGGCATCGGTGGTTTGCCGGCGGAGCACGAACTCGCCCGCCTGCGCATCGCCGTTTGTCGAGAAGCGGCCGGAAGCCCAGGCGCCGCGGCCGGGATTTCCGCGGTCGGTGGCATTGGCGCCGCCCGGGACCCAGCCATTGGCGCCGCTCGCGGCATTGGTGCTGCCGCCGCCGATGGCCGAGCCGGTGCCGGATGCGGCGTTGGAGTTGCCACCGGAGATGACGCTGTTGCCGCCGCTCGCCGAGTTCGAGCTGCCGCCGGCGGCCGTCGCCGCGGTGCCCGCGGCGGTGTTGTTCAGCCCGCCGCCGACGACCGACTGCGCGCCGCTCGCCACCTGCGCCGCCGCGGTGCGGCTGGACTGCCAGTCGACCGCATTGGCGCCGCGCGCATTGCCGCCGGTCACCGCGCTGTCCGGGATCGCGGCAGCGATCGCGCCGGTGCCCTTCGGCCCGAGCACGACGCCGATATTCGTGTCGCTCCCCTCCGCCAGCAGCGCCACGGCCGTGCCGGTCGCGCTGCCATGAAGGCCGAGCCGGTTCACGGCGCTGCCGATGGCCGCGACCCGCACCGTCTCCAGCCCGTTGACCGAGAGCGACAGCGCCCCCGTCGCGGCACGCGACAGGCCGGTCGCCGCATTGCCGGCGAAGCCGAGGCCGGGGGCCGCGGCGGTGCCGTCGGCGATGCTCGCCACTGCGCCGGCCGCCGTGTAGTTCTGCGCCCGGACGAAGGCGGTGGTGGCGACCGCCGTCGAGTTGTCCGCGCTCGCCGGCGTCGGCACCCGCACCAGCCCGCTGCCCTTCGGCGCGAGGGTGATGCCGATCGCCGCATCGCCGCCCTGGGCGGAGAGCGTCACCGCGCCGCCGGCGATGCCGCCATCGGCGCGCAGCCAGTTCACCGCCGGCGCCGCTGTGTTGCCGACCGCGAGCGCCGTCGCGCCATTGGCCTGCAGCGCGACCGTCCCGGTGCCCTTGGCGGCGAGCTGGAGGCCGATATTGGCATCGGCACCCTGCGCCTGGGCCGCGACGGCGCCGCCGGCGGCGCCACCGCTGACCCGCAGCCGGTTCACCGTGCCGGCCGGCGTTGCGACCTCCAGCGCATGGTTGCCGGGGGCGCCGCCAAGGGTGAGGCTGCCCGCGGCCGTCGCCCGCAGCACCTCGGCGCCACCGGCCGCGGCGGCCAGCGTGCCGGTCGCGGCGAGGAAGAGGCCGGTGTCGACGCTGCCGACTGCGAGGCCGGGGCGCGCCGCCTGGCCGGCGGGCGTGCCGCTGGCGAAGACCGCATTCGTCCCGGGATTGACGACGAGGCCACCCCCCTCGAGCAGCGGCGGCGTGCCGACATAGACCGCGTTCGGCGTGGCCGCGCCGCTGTCGGCGACCTGGATGGCCGGAGCGCCGTTCCCGCGCGTGTTGAAGCGCGTGCAGCGGAGCGCGAAGAGATCGAGCCGGTTGCCGGTCCCGTTCACCCGGATCGGGCTGTCCTCCACCGCATCGACGCGGAGATTGCCGACCTGCACCCGCGTGTTCGAGCCATCCATCTGGATCGCCGAGGAGCCGGGCAGGGGCGCGCCTGCGGCATCGAAGATCTCGTTGTGCGAGGTGAAGTTGGCGACCTGGCCGTCCGTGCCCGAGCCCTCGATCCAAAGCCCGTACTTCACGAAATCCGCATAGGCCTGGCCGATGTAGAATTTCGTCGTCACCCCAGCGTCCGAGCTGGCGAAGCGTAACATGCTGCGGTAGCCGAGGACGAAGGCCTGATCGATGAAGACGCCGTCGCTGCGGCGGAAGACCAGCGCATCCGCATTGGCCTGCTGCCAGGCCAGGACGAAGGCGTTGGAGGTCCAGAAGGTCCAGAAATGCAAGCTGTGGATGCGCGGGACGTCGTAGCACTGGTCGATCTCGACGCCCGTCGTCAGCACCTGGCCGCGCAGCCGGCGGATGTCGAGCCGGCCGGAGTTGCGGCAGTAGATCCCCTTGTTGACGTTGCAGAGGAAGACATTGTCGAAATCGATTCCGCCGAGGCAATCCTCGACCCGGAAGACGTAGTCATAGGCGGTCGGCGCCCAGCCACTCACCTGCGCCGCGCCGTGCGTCTGCTGCACGGCGATGTCGCGGAGCCCGGCGCCGCGGCTGTTCACCCCGGTGAAGGTGAAGGGGGTGAAGCCCGTCGTGTTGATCCGGAGCCAGGTGCCCTGGCCGCCGCCGGGACCCTCGGTAAAGCCCGTGCCCTGCAGCCGGACGGTCGCGCCGTTCAGCACCACCGGCGAGGCGATGCGGTAGACCCGGGGGCCGAGGAAAAGCGTGCCGCCGCCCTTTGTCCTGAGATCATCAACGGCGGCCTGAAAGGCGGGACCGTCGTCGGTGGTGCCGTCGCCCCTGGCGCCGTAATCGCGCACATGGGCGCCGCGGTCGGCGAGCACCGCGCCGCGCAACTGCGCGAGGGTGGCGCGCCGGGTCTCGGTGGTGCTGCCGCTCGTCTGCACCAGCGGGGCGATGTCGGTATCGCCGAGAGTGCTGGCCAGGGGCAGCTCGCTGATCCTTGCGTCGGGCATCGGGCTCCGGTCCGGATGGGCAGTCGGCGGGCGCCGCCTGCGGTGTGGGATGGGGAAGAGCGGGGGAGGGGGCGGGCCGGCTACTGCTTCAGGACGCTGCCGGCCTCGCTCAGCAGGCGGCCGTCGCTCTCGGTGAGGATCAGCTTGAGGTCGGCGCCGACGTTGAAGCTGCGCGAGAGCACGCCGAGCGCCGGGTCCGCCGCATCCTCGACGCGGATGCGGTAGCCGGTGCCGATGGCGGGCGTCGGGAAGCTGGCCGAGGCGGCGCCGCCGACCACCGGCACCACCTGCGCCGGCGGGAGGATGGTGCCGTTGCCGTCGCGTAGGCTGAACGCCACTTCGCTAACCGGGCCGAGCACCGTCGTCGAGACCGGGATCGAGGTGCCGGCGACGATGCCGGCGGCGAAGGGGGCGAGGATGATGGTGCGCACCACCGCCGCCGCCGCCTGGCCGATGCCGAAGCGCTGGGCGACGCTGCGCACCGTGTTGATCGGCCCGACCGCCCCGTCGAGCGTGACGCCGGTGCCGAGGGTGGGGCCGCTGCGGACCGGCAGCAGCGCCATCGCATCGCTGGTCTGCAGCACCATCATGTCACCCGGCCGGAGGCTGCCGGCGACGGCGGCGAAATAGCCGGCGGCAGTGACCACGGCACGGCTGTCGGCGGTGCGGTACTGCCAGAGGGTGAAGGTGCTGCCCTGGATCAGGGCTACGAGATTGGCCGAGCTGAAGGGCACGGGGGTCTCCGTCTCAACAGGCGCCGTGCCCCCGGAGGCGGGGCTTCCGAGGGGCGGTGGGCGCGGGGAGTGGCAGGGGGAGCGCCGGGCGCAGTTCGGCCGTCGGCGAGGGCTGGATTATCGGAACGTTCTCCTGTCGTCAAGGAAAAATGTCCTAATATTATACTTGCCGTAGCACCCTTGCGGCGGTAGGCTGGCGCTTAGAAAAGAGGTTCGGCCATGTCCTCCCTGAGCGCCCCCCAGTTCCACAACGAAGAAGCGGCTTACGAGTGGGTTGAGGCTCGGCTCTGGCCGAACGGACCGGTGTGCCCTCGCTGCCAGGGAACCGACCGCATCAAAAAGTTGGGGGGCAGGAGCACCCGGATCGGGGTTCATTTCTGCAACCCCTGCCGGAAGCCCTTCACCGTAAAGGTCGGGACCGTTTTCGAGAGCAGCCACATCCCCCTGCGGATTTGGTTGCAGGCCATTGCCCTGCTCTGTGCCAGCAAAAAGGGCATGAGCAGCAACCAGCTTCACCGTACCCTCGGCCTCACGCTCAAGAGCGCTTGGTTCCTCTCGCACCGTATTCGTGAGGCGATGCGCGACGGCGACCTCGCTCCGTTCGGCGCGGGCGGCAAAATCGTTGAAATGGACGAGACCTATTACGGCGACCGTGACGTGGTTTCCCGGCGCACCAAAAAGGGCAAGGCGACCCACGACAACAAGCGGGCAATTGTCGCTTTGGTCGAGCGTGGCGGCGCGGCCCGGTCCTTCCATGTGGAGAGCGCGGACAAGGCGACCATCAATTCCATCGTCTCCGACAGCATCTCACGCGAGGCGCGGCTCTACACGGACGAGAGCCGGCTCTACGGCGACGCGGCACAGCACGTGGTTGCCCATGAGACCGTGAAGCACTCGGTCGGGGAGTATGTGCGCGGTCCAAAGGGGCCAGATCGCATCCACACCAATAGCGCCGAGGGGCTATTCGGCGTGTTCAAGCGGGGTATGCGTGGCACCTACCAGCACTGCCGCGAGAAGCATCTTCACCGCTACCTCGCGGAATTCGACTTCCGCTACAATGCCCGCGTGGCGCTTGGCGTGAACGACGCCGCCCGCGCCGACCGGGCGCTACTGGGTGTTGTCGGAAAGCGGCTGACCTACCGACCGACTGACAAAGGATGAGGCGCGATGGGTCGCAAGCCCAAAACTAGCGGCACTAAGGCTAAAGCGACTGACCCGGAGCAATCCGCGCGGTTCATAGAAGCCGCGCGACAGGCTGGCGTGGACGAGACGGGCGAAGCGTTCGAGCGGGCTTTTGAGAGAATAACCTCGCCAAAGGCAGATGCCTCGATAAAGCCGGCCAGCGCAGCGAAGGCGATACCGAAGCGGTAGCCACGTTTCCGTCGCGCCGAACTGGGCTAGCACCACCAAATCAGCGGGAAGTACCTCGCCGCCTATGCTGTTGAGATGGCATGGCGGGAAGATAACCGGCGGCAAGCCAACGGGGCGCTGCATTCTCTGGCGACAGCAGCGGCACTTGGTCATCCGGTTTCGCGGGTATGGGCCGGTTATTGGCAACGGGCCCAGCCTTGAAATTAGCCGGAATAGTTATTACTGCCGCCCACCTTTGCTCTTTCGTGATGTCTGCTTGGATTTTGGCACAGCTTGAACAATGGGGATGGTTTCGACATTACTGATTTGGCGAAATTGAAGGCTTCCTGCCAAAATCATATTGGCATCCGCTATGACCTCAACCCGGATGCTGGAGTCGTTATCCATTTTAATGGGGCCTAGTTGAAAAATTATCTGCGCCGAATGCATATCCCCGTCTGACCAATCCTCCCCCGGAGGTGGCCATTCCGGTTCCAATTCTAATGTCTCGTCCTTTGGTAATTTTATAAAGAATTTCAAACTTTTCGTATCGCCAATCGAGGAAAATCGAACGACAATGAGAAGAAAAAGTTTTTGTAGGTCTGTGGCGGCCCCCTCTGGGAAATTAAGGGTTTTCTGATACATTCCCATAAAAGAATATTTATTGCCGACCTCAACGCGAACATCATCAAAGAATAAAGCTATGGCATCTACGATCTTTGGCATCAGCGTGGTTTCACAGCGCCGGGATTAGCTTTCAGTTTCCAATTTGGACTGCCGGCCCCGGGCGATGGGGAGACGGAAGCAGGAGAAACCCATTTTACCGGCTCGTGAAAGTTACGCCCATGGCTTTCTGGCTCCCCTTCCTCCTTTGCGTGGAGTGAAAACTCCCACTCACGGCCCAATTCCCATGCGAAATCGAATAGAGTTGAAGTTAGCAAATCTTTTTCGCCACTCAGAACTCTACTTACAACGGATGGCGCCACATTAAGCCTGCGAGCAAGCTCTCGCATTGAGACGTTCTCACGCGCAGCCTCGTCGGCAACCAAACTGCGCAGATTGCGCAATAGTCGTGCGTAAGCAACCTCACGGGCATCAACGTGCAGATCAGCAAAACCGGATTGGTTGGTGACGTCAGTCATTGCCCTGCTCGCGTTCCGTCGTGACGAGTTTTGCAAGATCGCCCTCCACAGAAATTTCATTATCAGAAAGTGCGTGTGTTTGCCGGAACGCAAGCACTTTATCCCTCCAGGCGGCATACTTGCCGTTATCTGGCTTACCATTCACTTTCAGTGCGTTTGTCTCAATGCCTCCAACAGCCACGAAAACATTCGGCACCGCAAACCAGCCGAACGTTCTCGTATCGCCTGTTTTCATTTCCCAAACAAAAGCGTGCTCCGGGTCCATCCGTTCGAACGGCGGCCGCATTCCCATCCTCTCAAGACCATTCAGCGTCTTGTCTGCACAGAAATCGGCGGCCAAACCGAGTATCTGAGCTCGCTTAGGAACGCTGCGCCGCTGCAGTAGATTTCGCGGCAGTGTTCCAGGCAGGCCCATAACGAACTGACTCCACTCAGCCGTGTAATAGAAGGTCCGTCCACAAAGCCCTCCACCTTGAGGGCTAACAGCTTTGAGCTCCCCCTGAGCTTTCAGCATAGCAAGTGTTGCCATGCAAGTCAACGCTTCAAGGAGAAATGTGACTCATGTATTTCAACCACTGGTGAATTCTCTGGTGTTGCGAGAGCAATCTCAACATCACTAAAGACATCTAGCAACCCACGTTGGATGCGCGGGGATGGTTTGCCAACGCGCCAAGTTCATTGAGCAATCTCCCACACGATCGTGGGACCACTCCCTCCTACCTCACGCACCATCCCGTTCGTCCGCTGATACTGCAGCGCCATCCCGACACGCTTGACCATAAGCCGACGCAGCCCCTTGTCAGCGGCGTCCAGTGCTCGCTCTGTGATCACCCTGGACGCGATTTCTGCCGCTGATAGCGGCTCCCCATATCGCAAGCCTGCCCTGAGAGGGGCGCTCATCCTGCCGCACCTCAGCCTCATTCTTTCAAGTGGCGGGCCAAGACCGCCATGAACGTCCCGACGTGACGTAGTACGCCCAGCGCAGAGTGCTCGTCGTAGAAGGTTCGCCCGTGCGAGACGTGGTTGCGCCAGCCGTCCTTGAAATAGCCGAACTCTTTGGCCGCCTCCGACCAGAAGCCCAGCTTGTGGTCCTTCTCCGCCTTCGATAGCCCCGGGATACCGTTCTTGCGGACGCGCCCGATCTCCGTCTCGATCTCGTCTAGGATGCCTCCCCAACTCTGCGTGTCGTAGGTGCGACCTAGGTCCGTCGCCATGGCACGGAGGCCATGTTCCAGCACGCGCATGCCGTGGAAGACAGCCGCCGTATAGCACCCGGTCGCGTAGCAGCTTCCGGCCTCAGCGATGTCCTCCCGGGCGCTGGGAAATGCCTCGAAGACGGCGTCGCCTAACATTCGTTCGTTGCGGTACAGACCCGCGTGCCCCGCCGGGACCACGAACAAGGCGCGCTCGTCGAGTTCACGCAGCAACGCTATGTTCAGGCCGGCTAGGGCCTGGGCTGCCGCGCCGTTTTTGATGCCGGCGGCGAACTCCAGGCGCAGGCGCTTCACTTCAGGCTGGGCGTGCCAGAGGCCGGCGGTGACGCAAAGCTCATCGGCGAGGGCAAAGGTTTGCTCGCATGCCTGGACCAGTTCTGACGCCAGGGGCTTCGTGGGTGGCCCGATGCGTGCTCCTTCCTCGGCACGCGCCAGTTCGTTGAAGATCAACGCCACCTTCTGACCGGGCAGGCGCTCCCTGAGGTCTCGCAGGCTGACGAGACCGGGAGCCCGGTCCCAGAGGGAACCCGCTCTAGCGGGATCGGCGCTCATCCTAGCGCCCCTCCGTCGCCGCTGCTACGGCAAGTATAATATTGGGAAAAACGTCCTAGTTCGACAAAGGCGGCTTTGGCCCTAGTCTGCGCCGCCTGAACCTTGCGGAGGCCGGATGCGCCGCCTTGCCCTGATTGCCGCCCTGCTGTTCGCCGCCCCGTGCCTGGCCTGGGCGCAGCCGGTGCTGAACGTCTACAACTGGACCGACTACATCGACCCCGATGTCGTGCAGCGCTTCCAGCAGGAGACGGGCATCCGCGTCCGCTACGATGTCTTCGACAGCCTCGAGACGCTGGAGGGGAAGCTCTCCGCCGGGCGCAGCGGCTACGACCTCGTCGTCCCGACCAGCGAGCCAACCTTCGCCCGCCTGGTCCGCGCCCGGGCGCTGCGGCCGCTGGACCGGGCGAGGATCCCCAACTGGCGCAACCTCGACGCGGCGCTGATGGCGCGCGCGGCGCAGGCCGATCCGGGCAACACCCATGGGGCGATCTATCTCTGGGGCACGGTCGGGCTCGGCCTCCGGCTCGACCGGATCAGGGCGATCGCGCCCGATCTCGCGCTCGACGGGCTCGATGTCCTGCTGAAACCGGAGAATGCGAAGCGGCTGGCCGGCTGCGGCCTCGCGGTGATGGACAGCGTGACGGATGTGCTGCCCTCCGTGCTGCGCTGGCTCGGGCGTGACCCGGACAGCGCCGATGCCGGCGATCTGCGCGCGGCCGAGGCGGCGCTGCTCGCCATCCGCCCGCAGCTTCGCGCCATCCCCGGCTCCGGCGCGCTGCTCGACATGCTGGCGACCGGCGAGGTCTGCGTCGCGCTGGCCTATAGCGGCGACGTCATCCAGGCCGCGGCGCGGGCGCGCGAGGCGGGGCGCGGCGTCGAGATCGGCTATGTGGCGCCCGCCGCCGGGCCGCATCTCTTCTTCGACATGCTGGCGATTCCGGCCGATGCGCCGAACCCGGATGCGGCGCACGCCTTCATCGACTTCCTGCTGCGGCCCGAGAACATCGCCGCCGTCAGCAGCCATGTGCGCTACCCGAATGCGGTGCCGGCCAGCCGGCCGCTGATCAGCCAGGCGGTGCGGGAGGACCCGAATGTCTATCCGCCCGAGGCGGTGCTGGCCCAGGCCTTCGTCGCGGGCACGCCGGGGCCACAGGCGGAGCGGCTGCGCAGCCGGCTCTGGAACCGCGTCCGGGCGGGCCGCTGAGCTTGGCCTTGCTTGCGGTCGAGGGGCTGACCAAGCGCTTCGGGACGGCGCTCGCCCTGGATGGGCTGGGTCTCGAGGTGCGGCGTGGCGAATTCCTGGCGCTGCTCGGCGGCTCCGGCTCCGGCAAGTCGACGCTGCTGCGGCTGGTGGCGGGGTTCGAGGCGCCGGATGCAGGCCGCATCCTGCTGGAGGGGCGCGACCTTGCCGGCCTGCCGCCGCATGCGCGGCCCGTCGGCATGATGTTCCAGACCTATGCGCTTTTCCCCCATCTCTCGGTCTTCGACAACGTGGCCTACGGGCTCCGGCGGGAGAGGGTGGCGGCGGCGGAGATCAGGCTGCGCGTCGGCGAGGCGCTGGCCATGGTCGGGCTCGAAGCGATGGCGGGGCGCAAGCCGCACCAGCTCTCGGGCGGGCAGCGGCAGCGGGTGGCGCTGGTGCGGTCGCTGGTGAAGCGGCCGCGGCTGCTGCTGCTCGATGAGCCGCTCGCCGCCCTCGATGCCGGGCTGCGCGAGCGCACCGGGCTCGAGCTGCGGGCGCTGCAGCGGCGCACCGGCGCCGGCTTCGTCATGGTGACGCATGACCAGGCGGAGGCGCTGGCGCTGGCCGACCGGATCGCCGTGTTGGAGGCGGGGCGCCTCGCCCAGTGCGGCCCGCCCGCCGAGCTCTACGACCGGCCGGCGACGCGCTTCGTCGCCCGCTTCCTCGGCGCGGCCAATGTGCTGGAAGGCAAGGTCAGCGCCGATGGTGCGGTGGAGGCGGGCGCCTGCCGCCTCGCCCTGCGGCATGACGCCACGCCCGGGGAGGCCCTTGCCGTGGCGTTGCGGCCGGAGCGCATCCGCCTGCTGCCCGGGCCGCCGGCCGCGGCCAATGCCGTGGCCGGGGTGCTGCGCGACCTCGCCTATCGCGGTGACGGGTGGATGGCGCTGGTCGCCCTGCCGGACGGGGCGGAGCTGCGCGTCGCCCTGCCGGCCGGTGCCGCGCCGCCAGAGCCGGGATCCCGCCTCGCCCTCGGCTGGTCGGCCGAGGCGCTGGTGCCGCTCCGCGCGTGATGCGGCGGCTGCTCATCCTGCTGCCGCCGCTCGGCTGGCTCCTGCTGTTGGTGGCGGCGCCGCTGCTGATCCTCGGCCTCATCGCCTTCGCCGAGGCGGGGCCGGGGGTGCCGCCCTTCCTCTCCCCCATCGGCTGGGAGGGCGGGCCGGTCTGGCAGGGCAGCCTGGAGAGCCTCGGCACGCTGCTGGCCGATGCCTATTACTTGGAGTCCTTCCTCCGCTCCCTGCTGACCGCCTTCCTCACCGCCGCGCTCTGCCTGGTGCTGGCCTATCCGATGGCGCTCGGCATTGCCGGCGCCCGGCCATCCTGGCGGCTGCCCTTGCTGCTGCTGGTTCTGCTGCCCTTCCTGACGGGCTTCCTGCCGCGGGTCGGCGCCTGGATCGGGCTGTTGCGCGACGGCGGTTGGGTGAACGGCGTGCTCGGCCTCGCCGGGGTTGGGCCGTTGCGGCTGCTCTACAGCGACCTGGCGCTCTATCTCGGTATGGTGCATGCCTACCTGCCATTCGCCGTGCTGCCGCTCGCCACGGCGCTGCTGCGGCGGGACCTCTCGCTGGAGGAGGCGGCGGCCGATCTGGGGGCGACGCCCGTCACCGTCTTCCGCAGCGTCACCTTGCCGCTGTCGCTGCCGGCGGCGGCCTCGGCCTTCCTGCTGGTCTTCATCCCGGCCGCGGGGGAATTCGTCATCCCCGAGCTGCTCGGCCCGCCGGAGGCGCAGCTCGTGGGACGGGTGCTCTGGGGCGAGTTCTTCCAGAACCGGGACTGGCCGCTGGCCGCGGCCCTGGCGCTCGCCCTGCTGGTGCTACTGCTGCCGCCGATCCTGCTCTTCCAGCGCCTGGGGCGGCGGGGATGAGGCGGGTCGGCCTGGCCTGCGGCCTGCTGTTCCTGTGGGCACCGATCCTGCTGATGGTGCTCTACGCCTTCAGCGCCGACCGCATCCCGTTCCAATGGGGCGGCGTCTCGCTGCGCTGGTTCGCGGCACTCGCGGCCAATGAGCGGATGCGGGAGGCGGCCTTCCTCTCGCTCCGCATCGCGGCCGGGGCGGCGACGCTGGCGACGCTGCTCGGCGGGCTTGCGGGCTGGGCGCTGGCGCGGTTCGGGCCGTTCCGGGGCAGGGCGCTGCTCGGCGCCCTGGCGGGGGCGCCGCTGGTGCTGCCGGAGGTGGTGACGGGCCTTTCGCTGCTGCTGCTCTTCGTCCTGGCGCAGGGTGCGGCGGAGGCCTGGCTCGGCTGGTCGCCCGCGCGCGGGGCGGCGACCATCCTGCTCGCCCATGCGACGATCGGCCTCGCCTATGTGGCGGTCGTCGTGCAGGCGCGGCTGGCGGCATTCGACCCGAGCCTCGAGGAAGCGGCGGCGGATCTCGGCGCTGCACCATACACCGTCTTCCGCACCGTCACCCTGCCGCTGATCGCCCCGAGCCTCGCCGCCGGCTGGCTGCTCGCCTTCACCCTCTCGCTCGACGATGTGGTGGTGGCGAGCTTCGTCTCCGGCCCGGCCGGGACGACCTTGCCGATGCTGGTCTTCTCCGCCCTCAAGGTCGGGCTGACGCCGGAGATCAACGCGCTTTCGGCCCTGATCCTGGCCGTCGCGGCCCTGGCGGTGGGCCTGGCCGGGCTGATTCTGGCCCGGCGGGCGAATGGCGCGGGTTGAAGCGGCGGGGGGTGGGGGGTAGTTTCACGGCCTCGCCAGGACCAGGGCCCCGACCCCATGAAGCTCATCGCCGACCGCCTCGACCGCATCTCCCCCTCGCTGACCATTGCGATGACCAGCAAGGCCCGGGCGCTGAAGGCGGCGGGGAAGGATGTCGTCGGCCTCTCCGCGGGCGAGCCGGATTTCGACACCCCGCGCAACGTGAAGGATGCGGCGATCGCCGCCATCGAGCGCGGCGAGACCAAGTACACCGATGTTGCCGGCACGCCGGCGCTGCGCCAGGCCGTCTGCGCGCGCTTCAAGGCCGATCATGGCCTCGACTTCAAGCCGGAGGAGATCCTGATCGCCACCGGCGGCAAGCAGGTGATCTTCGACGCGCTGCTCGCCACCATCGGGCCGGGCGACGAGGCCATCATCCCGGCGCCCTGCTGGGTGAGCTACCCGGACATCGTCGAGCTCGCCGAGGGCAAGCCGGTCATCGTCGCCTGCGACCAGAACAGCGGCTTCAAGCTGCGGCCGGAGCAGCTCGAGGCGGCGATCACCCCGAAGACCAAGTGGTTCATCCTCAACAATCCCTGCAACCCGACCGGCGCCGCCTACAATGCGGAGGAGCTGAAGGCGCTGACGGATGTGCTGATGCGCCACCCGGATGTCTGGGTCTTCACCGACGACATCTACGAGAAGCTCGCCTATGACGGCTTCAGGCCAGCGACCGTCCTCGAGGTCGAGCCGCGGCTGCGCGACCGCACCGTGACGATGAACGGCTGCTCCAAGGCCTATGCGATGACCGGCTGGCGCATCGGCTATGCCGCGGCGCCCGTCCACCTTATCAAGCAGATGGACAAGCTGCAGAGCCAGTCGACCTCGAACACCAGCAGCATCAGCCAGGCGGCGGCGGTCGAGGCGCTGACCGGGCCGCAGGACAGCATCGACGTCATGCGCGTGGCCTACAAGCGCCGCCGCGACATGATGGTGGAGGAGCTGAACGCCGCGCCGGGCCTCTACTGCCACAAGCCGGAGGGCGCCTTCTACGTCTTCCCGAGCATGCAGGGCTGCATCGGCAAGACGACAAGGGGCGGCCAGCGGATCGGGACCGACGAGGATTTCTGCACGGCGCTGCTGGAGGAGGAGGGCGTGGCCTGCGTCCATGGCACCGCCTTCATGTATCCCGGCCATTTCCGCATCAGCTACGCGACCAGCGACGAGGTGCTCAAGGATGCCTGCCAGCGCATCCGGCGCTTCTGCGAAGGGATGCGGTAGCCGCCATGCCCGGTCTTGCGCAACGCCTCGCGGAGGTGAAGGTCTCCGCTTCCGCCGTCATGACCCAGCGCGCGCGGGAGCTGCGCGACGAGGGCATCGAGGTCATCAGCCTCGCCAATGGCGAACCCGACTTCGATTCGCCGCCGCATGCGGTCGAGGCGGCGCACCAGGCGGCGCTGCAGGGGGATACCAAGTATCCGCCGCAGGGCGGCACGCCGGCGCTGAAGGCGGCCATCGGGCGGAAGTTCAAGCGCGACAACGGCCTCGACTACAGGGCGGACGAGATCATTGTCGGCAATGGCGGCAAGCAGGTGATCTTCAACGCCTTCATGGCGACGCTCGACCCGGGCGACGAGGTGGTGATCCCATCGCCCTTCTGGATCAGCTATGCCGACATGGCGAAGGTCGCCGGCGGCGTGCCCGTCACCGTCGCCTGCCCGCAGAACAACGGCTTCAAGCCGCGGCCGGAGGATGTCGAGGCTGCGATCACGCCGCGGACGAAGTGGGTGCTGCTGAACTTCCCGGGCAACCCGACGGGTGCGGTGCCCTCGCGCGCCGAGATGCAGGCCCTGGCCGATGTGCTGCTGCGGCACCCGCATGTCTGGGTCATGACCGACGACATGTACGAGCACCTGCTCTATGACGGCTTCGAGTACCACACCATCGCCGCCGTCGAGCCCGGGCTCCGCGACCGCACGCTGACGGTCAACGGCTGCTCCAAGACCTATGCGATGACCGGCTGGCGCGTCGGCTTCGGCGGCGGGCCGGCCTCGCTGATCAAGGCCATGTTCAACATGCAGGGCCAGGCGACGGCCGGCGTCTCCACCATCAGCCAGGCCGCGGCCGTGGCGGCGCTCGACGGGCCGCAGGATTTCGTCAAGCGGAACGCCGAGTCCTACCGCCAGCGCCGCGACATGGTGGTCGAGATGCTCAATGCCTGTCCCGGCATCACCTGCCACAAGCCGGAGGGCGCCTTCTACGTCTTCCCGAACATCGCCGGCTGCCTCGGCAAGACCACCAAGGGCGGCGTGCGGATCGAGACGGATACTGACTTCGTCATGGCGCTGCTCGAGGAAAAGCGCGTCGGCGCCGTCCAGGGCACGGCCTATGGGATGAGCCCCTACATGCGCATCTCCTACGCGACCGACAGCGCCAGCCTCGCCGAGGCCTGCAGCCGAATCCAGGAGTTCTGCCGGGAGCTTCGATGATCCGCCCCGGCCGTGACGAGGATGCCGAAGGCTTCATCCGCCTGATCGGCGAATGCTGGGCGGAGTTCCCGAACTGCATCCTCGATGTGGACGGCGAGGCGCCGGAGCTCCGCGCGCTCGCCAGCTACTTCGCGGCGGCGGGCGGGGCGCTCTGGGCGGCGGAGCGGGATGGCGCGCTGGTCGGCATGGTCGGCACGCGGCCGCTGAACAGCGACCAGGCCTATGAGATCTGCCGCATGTATGTCGCGGCGCCGGAGCGCGGCACCGGCCTCGCCCAGCGGCTGCTGGATGCGGCCGAGGCCCATGCCCGCGCCGCAGGCGCCCAGCGCCTCGTGCTCTGGACCGATACACGCTTCGATGCCGCGCACCGCTTCTACGAGAAGCGCGGCTATGTCCGGCAGGGCGCCATCCGCATCCTCGACGACATCTCGAAATCCCTCGAGTTCCGTTATGCCAAGCCGGCGGCCGGGCTCGTGGTGGAGGCGCTGGACGCCGCCGCCGCGGCGAGCGCGGAGCGGCGCCTGGCCGAGATCCTTGTCGCCTGCATCGCGGACGGCGCGGCGGTCTCCTTCCTGAAGCCGCTTTCGCTCGATGTCGCGCTCGGCTTCTGGAAGAAGGTCGCGGCCGATGTCGCGGCCAATCGCCGCGTGCTGCTCGCCGCCTGGCTCGACGGCGCGCTGGTCGGCACCGTGCAGCTCGACCTCGACATGCCGCAGAACCAGCCGCATCGGGCCGATCTCGCCAAGCTGCTGGTCGATCCGGCCGTCCGCCGCCGCGGCGTCGGCCGGGCGCTGATGCGCCGGGCGGAGCAGGCGGCCCAGCGCCTCCGCCGCCGGCTGCTGGTGCTCGACACCCAGGCCGACGATGCGGGGGAGGCGCTCTACCGCAGCCTTGGCTGGCAGGAGGCGGGGCGCATTCCCGGCTATGCGCTGGATGCGGCCGGCGCGGCCCATGCCACCGTCATTTTCTGGAGGGAGGTCTGAGGGGATGGTCTCGCCCGGCTGGTGCCGCATGATGGCGGCCTACAACAGCGAGATGAACCGCCGCCTCTACGCCGCCGCCGACCAGCTCCCCGATGCGGCGCGGCGCGAGGATCGCGGCGCCTGGTTCGGCTCCATCCATGGCACGCTCTGCCACCTGCTCTGGGGCGACCGGCAATGGATGAGCCGCTTCGCCGGGTGGGAGCCGCCACCGCCTGGCATCCCGAACAGCCCGCGGCTGGTCGAGGACTGGGCCGCGCTCCGCGCCGCCCGCGCCGAGGCCGATGCGGGAATCGAGGCCTGGGCCGCCGCCCTCACCGAGGACTGGCTGCCCGGCACCCTGCACTGGTTCAGCGGCGCCTCGCAGCAGCGAATGGCCTCGCCGCGGGCCGTGACGCTGACGCATTTCTTCAACCACCAAACCCATCACCGCGGCCAGGTGCATGCGCTGATCACCCAGGCTGGCATCCGCCCGGCGGCGACGGACCTGCCCTGGGTGGTCGACCTCGAGGCGCTCGGCCTTCTGCCGACACGGCCCGGCGTGCCATGAATCCCGACAGTGCGGTTGCCTCGATGAACGGAATGGGTGACGGTCTGCCATCAGGTTGAGGACAGCCCGGTGACAGCGCCTCCGGCCGATAACGAGGAAACCATGATGCGGCGGAGCCCGCGCCTTACCGAGGCGCCGGAGCCGATGCTGCATGTCCTGGTCCTGGCCGGCGAAGGCGGCGGGACACGCCGCATCCCACTCGGCCCGGCGCCCTTCCGCATCGGCCGGGTCGCAGGCAACGACCTGGTGCTGCCGGCGCCGGAGGTTTCGCGCAGCCATGCGGTGCTGACGGTGATGGGGGATGGGGCGAGCCTCGCCGATCTCGGCTCCACCAACGGCACCTGGCTGGAGGGCGAGCGGCTCGGCGGCAGCGCGGCGCTGGCGCCGGGGGCGCGGCTCGCCATCGGCCCCTTCGCCCTGCAGTACCAGCGCGGCCGCCAGCGTGAGATGGAGCGCGCCGCCGAGCTGGAGCGGGAGATGGAGCGCGCCTTTCGCTACGTGCAGGCGCTGCTGCCGCCGCCGATCCCGGAGGGGCGGGTGCGGGCCGAATGGAGCTTCCTGCCCTCGGCCAGCATCGGCGGCGATGCCTTCGGCTATCGCTGGCTCGACGCGGACCGCTTCGCCGTCTTCATCCTCGACGTGGCGGGGCATGGTGCCGGCTCCGCCTTGCTTGCCGCCTCGGTGATGAACATGCTGCGCGCCGGCGTCGGGAGCGACCCGGCCGCGGTGCTCGCCGGGCTCAATGCGGCCTTCCAGATGGAGCAGCAGGGCGGCCTCTTCTTCACCATCTGGTATGGCGTCGCGGATCTCGCTGCGCGGCGGATCGACTTCGCCGCAGCCGGGCATCATGCGGGCTACCTGCTGTCCGCCGGCGCGGCGGCGCCGGAGGCGCTCGGCATCCGCAATCCGCCGGTCGGAATGGTGCCGGGCATCGCCTTCCGCACCGGCAGCGCGCCGCTGCCGCCCGGGGCGCGGCTGCTGCTCTTCAGCGACGGCGCCTTCGAGACCCGGGCGCCGGATGGCCGCCAGCTCGGCCTTGGGGATCTCCTGCCGCACCTCCCGCTCGCCGCCCCGCCGGCCGCGGGCGCCGCGGAGCGGTTGCTGCAGGCCGCCCGCTCGCTGTGCCGGCCCGGTCCTTTCGAGGACGATGTCTCCATACTGTCCCTGGACTTTGCGTGACGGTACGTTGAAGCCTCCCGCGCCCTGGCCACGAGGATGACCCGATGGATTTCGTGCTGACCGAACTCGACGCCGGCACCAACCGCGTGTCTTTGACCGGCCGGCTCGACGCGGCGGGTGCGGAGTCGATCGATCGGCGCTTCTCCGCCGCCGTCGGCAGCGTGGCCCGGAATGCGCTGGTGGACCTGACCGAGGTGAGCTTCGTCGCCTCGCTCGGCCTGCGCATGTTCATCTCGACGGCGCGGGTGCTGCAGCGGCGCGGCGCGCAGATGATCCTCTTCGGCGCGCAGCCGCAGGTGATGGACGTTTTCGAGACCATCGCCCTCGACCAGATGATCCCGATCGTCGCCACCGAGGCGGAGGCGCGGGCCCGCCTCGCCCGGTGAGCTTCCGCCATCGGATCGCCGGTGGTGCGGCCGAGGTCTCGGCGGCGCAGGCGGCTCTGGCGGGCTGGCTGCGCGCGGCCGGCGCCAGCCCGGGCGGCATCGCCCGCGCCGAGATAGTGCTGGAGGAGCTGGTGCTGAACGCACAGCGCCATGGCGGCGCGCCGGAGGTGGCGGTGGAGGCCGCCGTCGCCGGGGGGCTCTGTACCCTAGTGCTGGAGGATGCCGGCCCGTTTTTCGACCCGACCGCCGGCGCGCTGCCGCTGGCGGCCGCCTCGCTGGGGGAGGCGCGGGTCGGCGGTCTCGGCCTCGCCCTCGCCCGGCGCAATGCCCTGGCGCTGCGTTACGGCCGCACGGCGGCCGGGCGCAACCGGCTGGAGGTTGACCTGGCGCTCAGCTGAGGAAGCGGCCGAGCCAGATCAGCACCTCCTCCGGCGCCTCCTCGGCGAGGTAGTGGCCGCTCTGGACGCCGCCGCCCGTCACCGTGCCGGAGGCATAATCGCGCCAGATGGCGAGCGGGTCGTACCATTTGGGGATGGAGCCCTTGGCGCCCCAGAGCGCCAGCAACGGGCACTGCACCTTCTGCCCGGCCGCGCGGCTGGCGCGGTCATGCTCGAGGTCGATGCCGGTCGCCGCGCGGTAATCCTCGCAGATGGCGCGCACCGTGCCCTCCTCCCGGAGCGCCGCCAGGTAGTCCGCCCGCGCCTCGGGATGGAAGAAGCCGCGGTCCTTCGGCTCGCGCGAGGTATGCAGATCGAACCAGTCCTCCACGTCGCGCAGGATCATCCGCTCCGGCTTGTCATGCGGCTGGGCGAGGAAGAACCAGTGGTAGTAGCCGAGGGCGAAGGCCATGTCGGTGCGCTCGAAATGCGCGAGCGTCGGGATGATGTCCATGATGCAGAGCCGCCCGACCCGCCCGGGATGGTCGAGCGCCAGGCGATGCGCGACGCGGGCGCCGCGGTCATGGCTGACGACGGCGAAGCGCTCATGCCCGAGCCCCGTCATCAGCGCGACCAGGTCCTCCGCCACCGCTCGCTTCGCCATGGCGGCGCTGTCGGGCAGGGCAGGGGGCTTCTGCGAGAAGCCGTAGCCGCGGATGTCGGGCGCGATGACGGTGAAGCGCCGCGCCAGCGCCGGCGCGATCCTGTGCCACATCACATGCGTCTGCGGATTGCCGTGCAGTAGCAGCAGCGGTGGCCCGCTGCCGCCGCGGCGGAGGCGGATGCGCTGGCCATTCGCCTCGCGGTATTCCAGCGTGAAGCCCTCGAAGACCATGGGCATCCCTCCCGGGTGCCAGTCTGCGGCGATCAGCCGCTGGGCGCCAGGATCTCCGCCGGCGCCGCATCCGTCCGTTCCGGCTTGGCGATGGCCCAGCTCGAGCCGTCCCAGCTCCGGGTCAGGATCTCCACCCGGCGATCCGGGCCGATGCGGATCTCGTTATAGGCATTCGGTTCGCCGCGCAGGCGGTGCGAGGTGCTGGTGGCGGAGAGCACCACCGTGAGCTGCCCCTTCGCCGCATCGTCAGGCACCATCGCCGCTGGCTCCGCCACGTCGCCGACATGAAGATGGCCGGAGAGCACCAGCCGCACCCCCTGCCGGGCAAAGCCCTCCAGCGCCCGCGCCGCGCCGCCCACCAGCCGCGATTCGGGCGCCGCCCGCGGCGGCAGGAAGGGATGATGAGCGACGACG
>JAESFM010000167.1_pt1 | contig 21632 bp, 19 predicted proteins | sample 9266171 | NCBI WGS metagenome assembly JAESFM01 (sample SAMN14505069, study PRJNA617099) | algae metagenome | isolation source: Hassallia sp. WJT32-NPBG1 and co-occurring heterotrophs from well developed... | place: USA: Mojave Desert, Joshua Tree National Park, California | collected 2006-06-22
TGATATTTTCTCCTGAATATGTGCTGCAACTATTTTTTCGCGAAGATCGATTGAATATGCTTTCATAAAAGGATAATATTTTTATTCTTACTAACTGTACCTCATAACAGGAGAAAGTGCTGTATAAGATTCAATCGTAAAATCCGTTTGAGTGATGGGATGGTCAGCCCGAACTACAGATACGAAATCTTCTACAAATAAATTTTGGAACCTAAACTCATTCGTTTCCGGTAGATTTAAAACTCCTAAGCCTAGATCGATCGCTCCATTTCTCAGTGAATCTAATATGTCAGAACGCCAATTATCGCACTCCAAATTCAGTTGGGGAGCCTCTTGAGAAATTTGCTTCAAAACCAAAGGAAGAATCACAACAGTTCCGTAATCTGACGCAGCTAAGTAGATTGTGCCTTGTGCTGTTTTAGGTTCAAAAACGGTTGGTTGAATCAATCGCTCGATATTTAACAAAATTTTCTCTAGTGGTTCCAGTAGCTCAAGAGCGCGTGGTGTAGGAACCATCCCTTTTGTAGATCGCACAAGCAGTGGATCGTTGAACACTTGACGTAATCGCCCAAGCGCATGACTGGTAGCTGATTGACTCAAACCAATTCTTTCTCCAGCATTCGTTACGTTACGCTCTTCCAGCAAGGCATGTAACACCACTAAAAGATTAAGATCCAGTTTCTGGAAATTTATTTCATGCATGGAGATTATTCTTACCATGCATTTGACAAATAACTACCAGCATGTTTACTATATTCTCAACTAAATTATTTACAGGTCGTAAAAACGGGTGCTAATGCGATCGCAATAAAATTGAAAGCAACAATTACGAAAAAAATGTAAAACTTGTTGCAATATTAGGCTTTAAACTTAGTCGGTATATAGGACTAACCTTACTTACGTAGGCACGATTGGTGTCGAAAGTTATCGGGGAGAGGGGAGCATTTTCTAGTTTACCCTACCAATTACCACAGATAAGGCTAGGTGTGAGCATGAAAAGATATAGGAGAAACAATGATGCCAATGATGCCTGAGAATGTCGAAGAGAAAACCGTGCGCATTCTACTAGTTGATGATCACACTTTGATACGCCGAGGCATGAAAGGTCAATTTTCGCTTGAACCTACCTTTAGTATAGTTGGAGAGGCAGGTGATGGTGTACAGGCTATTGAATTAGCTGCTCAACTCCAGCCAGATGTCGTTTTGATGGACATTGATATGCCAGTAATGGATGGGATTACAGCCACCCAGCAAATAAAAAGCGATCGCCCTACTACTCGTATCCTTGCGTTGAGTGCGTTTGACCAGGATACCCAGGTCATGGGGATGCTTGCAGCGGGTGCGGATGGTTACTGCCTTAAGACCATCGAATGGGAACAACTCATTGCTGTTATTCAATTAATCCTCCTTGGTGGTGCTTATCTAGACCCGCAAATAGCTCAAATGGTTGCCCGCTTGCTCAAACCTACCGTTGTCTCCCCGGAGGTTTTTGCATCTGAGCGACCCCAACAACCGGCTCTGAGTAATCGTGAGTGCGAGATTCTTAAATTTATTGCCAAGGGACACTCAAACCAAGAGATCGCCAACGAACTCTACCTCTCACTAGGAACCGTCAAATCCTATGTGCGTATGCTCCTCAACAAACTCAGCGTTGACGATCGCGTACAAGCAGCAGCTGTGGGTGTGCGCCAAGGATTGATTTAAGCCTGAAAAACTTCGTGCAGACAGGCATATAGTTCTCTAGGGGTGGTAGCCGATGGTAATCCCTTATGCACGAAGTGTTCGACCATAAAATGTATGGATGTATCTGCTAGCAGAAGTTATTAGCGATTGGTAAACATAGCACTAACACTTGTTGATCGTGCCCAACACTTGCTGAAAAAATATTGGGTATAAAATGCTTGTCCTATCTAGTGCGATCGCTAATTTTGTCAGGTGCGCCGAACGCAAGTTTAACGCACTCCTGAGCGATCGCGCTCACCCAAAAACAACTCCGCGATAAATTTCTGCGATCGGCAATTCGATCCCAACTGACTCCAAGGGAATTGATTGCTCTAAGTCGTTAAATTCACTAAGCAACCAACCTTGAGTTTGTTTGCTATAGCGTTCGACGAAGGGTTCGTCCTGCTCGATTAATAAATATTCGCGAAAACTCTTAATTGATCGATACATCCGAAATTTACTTTCGCGGTCGTAATCTGCTGTAGAAGGAGATAGCACTTCAACAATCAAGATGGGATTCAAGACTTCATCACGTCTGTCGCCATTCAGTTGCGGTTCACCCTCAAAAACCATCACATCTGGATATAACCCGCGTCGATAATCGGGAATCCACAGCCGCAAGTCGCTATTAATTGGCTCAAATTGAGTATCGCGCAGAACAGAGGTAAGATAGGTCAAAATGTTCCGACCGATACGGCTGTGTTTGAGCGATCCTCCAGGCATCGGTACGATTTCTCCATCACGATATTCGCTGCGTCCTTCTGCTTTTTCTTCGATCGCACGATATTCATCTAAATTGTAGCGGCGCTCGACGGTGGTAATCATGGGTCGTAACCGATCGCATTGACTGTAGGGCAACAAAACTATATTCTCACAGATTTTGGCGTGAGTTGAACAACGCGATCGCCGGATATTAGACTATCTTAAAAGGTGCGCCCTTCATGAAAATTCGGGAGTGAAGTTGCTTTGAAACTTGTGTCCGATCCGGCGATCGCCGACAAAATTCGCAAGATGAATCAGCGGGTACGATGGCAAGATCCTGCAATTGTCGAGCGGGGCATTGACCAAACTCGCATGGTGTTGGATGATAATCGCTCAGGCGATCGAGAGTTTTCATTTTTGGTTGTGGGTGATAGCGGTTCGGGATCGCACCACGGACACAATCCTCAACGAAAGGTAGCTGAGCTAATGCTGCCCCATCACAACGAAAGCCGTTTTATGCTACATACGGGTGACGTTATCTATTTAGTTGGGTCAAGCGAGTACTACCACCAAAACTTCATTAAACCTTACCGCGAATTCCTCGTAGGTGGCGAGCATCCCAAGGGTATCGCTTATGACCAGATGGTTTTCAAGCTGCCGATTCTACCCATACCAGGAAATCACGATTACTATAACTTGCCGATTGTACTTGGCTTAGTATCTTTGACAACACTGCCAATCCGTCGTATTCTGAAGTCAAAATTAGATATTGACGTGGGCTTGCATGGTTCAGGAAAGGGTAATGCCTACGCGAAAGCGTTTTTAGACTATCTCAAGGCGTTTAAGCTTCCGGGAGATTTAGCCCGTCATTTAGATGAACACTATACGGAAAAAACGGATACAGGGCGTTGTCTTAGCTACCAGCCAGGGCGGTTTACTCGCCTGCCCAATCGCTACTATACTTTCCGCTATGGTGGTATTGACTTTTTCGCTTTAGATTCTAATACATTTAACGATCCGCTGCCGCTAGCGTCTACCAAAGAAGGCGACGCTAATCGCCAAATATTGCGCGATCGCCGTGAAAATCTAGAGCAAGAAAACGAGCAAATTATGGAAACTGTAGCGAAACTCAATCCTGATAATCCCAGCGAAGCCGATCAACTCGACGATTTACAGGCCAAGCTGACACAAATTGAAGAAATTATTGTTGATATTGACAAGCAATTAACCGCCGATAAAACTACAACGGTGACTGATAGCGAACAATTGGAATGGCTCAAACAGAGATTAATTGAGTCTTGGAATACTACCGAAGTGCGGGGAAGGGTAATTTATTTTCATCATCCTCCCTACGTAACTGAAGCGACAAAGTGGGAACAGGGACAGACTTTAGCAATTCGTAGCCGTTTGCGTAATGTGTTAAATGCGGTAGCTAAGGCGGTAGGGGGAGCAGCAAAGGAGCGTCCTTTGGTCGATTTGGTGTTAAATGGTCACGCACACTGTTTAGAACATATTCAGACAGTGGAGACCGGAGGTGCTGATTCTGGTGTTAACTGGATTGTTTGTGGCGGAAGTGGGTATAGTTTGCGACGTCAGCGAACTGAGGGAGCAGATTTGAGGGAAGAGGATAGATTAATAGCGCGATCGCATCTGTTCATCGGTCGCAACGGTCAAGGTTCTCAAAAGCGAAGACCTTACTCGTGTTTACGCATTGATGTTAAAGATGGTAATCCTCCGAAGTTTATTGTCCGTCCTTTGGTTGCCGAGTGGTATCAGCGAGAGTGGGGACATCCGGAAATTGAGCCGTTTACGATTTGAGGGATGGTGAAAAAGAATGTGGCGATCGCTATTTACCATAATTCACCGTTATGGAAATAAGCGACGACCGGGACTTTCTTGCCGACCGTCGCAGTGATAATGCCGTATAACCATTAGAGAAACTTGGATGGTGCAAAACTAAACGCCGCCGGGACCTCTACCGCGTTTGTCACCCTCTTCTGTCAATTCTCCTTGCTTGTCTTCGTTGATTTCTTCGAGTTCTGCGACACGCGCGGCTTTATCTTCTGCTGCTTTTTGGCTGGCATCTCCCGGTGTATCGTAGTACATCTCCGGTTCGACTGCGTAGTTGTTTAACAAACCTTCTTTATCAACTGTGTAGCCGTCTGTGGTGCGTATACTGTCACCTGGGTGGGTTTGGTCGTCGGTGATCGCACTTGCTTCCCTTTCTTCGGTAGGGGTTGTTTTGAATTGGTCTCCTTCTCTTTCTCTACGAGCCGCAGTTTCCGCAGGCACAATACCTCTATCGTAATTATCTTCTTTGGCGCGATCGGATGAATCTACTGCTTTATTAAACTTTTCATTAGTCATAAATCAAATCCTTTTTCAACTGATTGAATAACTTTAAAGACTAGATTAAGGGTTTTTGTTACGACAATTACACTATCTTTAGAAAGGAATTAGCTCAATCAACTCCGTTTTTTTCTCTATCATTAGGTAGATTTTAAAAACAGATATAAATAAGTTTTATAAAAAAATACAGATTAGGGAAGATAGATTTTTATGCGTTTTGGTGTATGTAATTGATCATACCTATTTAGATATGGCAGTTCTAAATAAGAGTGGAAAATTCACCCTAAAAACGTTTAATGATGGAACCCTATAAAAAAATGGTCAAGTCAGAAAGTAATTTCGACTTGACCACAAACAAGCAAAAAAGGATTCCGGAAACAAGATTTAATAAAATTAAATTTATCTGGAAAATAGATATTTCATTACACAAAACGTATAAGAAATATAAATTTATATTCGCTAGTCTAAGCGCTTTTCTTTTCCAGACAAATTTAAAATTTACTAATCGGCAAGAGTTAGTTTACATTTCTGAACCATTGCTGCCAAAAATCTGTTGTTTGAGCGATTCAATGTCAGTAGATAATTCTTGTCGAGTCGAATCTTTGAGTAAATAGCGGAAAGTAAACCAAGTTGAGTAACTAATTCCCACCAACTCAAAAGTTGGAGATAGCAGCGGAATGTCATTGAGTGCATCCAAAATTGCCAGAACTACTTTGACTGTGACAATTGCTGCTAGAAATAAACCAACATTGATAATTAGTCCTTTGTAGTCGCTAAAGAATCTACCTATGTATTCGGGCAATTTCGCCAAAAATTCCGAAACTTGTCGTCCAAATTCTTGCAATTGGTTTTCCGGCTCCGTAGCAGGTGGTAGCATTGGCAGATTTTGCGGGTTTGAACCTTCAATTGCTACCATTTCCTGTGGCGAAGCGGGATTAGCGTATTCGGATTGTTGTAAGTTTGCGTCCATGTTTCTCGTGTTTTTGGGTATGGAAAACGATGTTTTAGTCTGGCTTATTTCTTAACAACGGTTGCTTTATTTATCACTTGTTTGACACCTTTAATTTCTTTAGATAAAGGTTCAATTTTAGCTAGTTGATCTTGAACGGCGACAGTTCCTGTAACAGTTACTGTGCCATCTTCTGTAGCATCAACTGCTAAATTACCGTTGGGGATGTTAGCCTCCAATTTAGAGCGAACTTGACTTTTCAGGTCGCCTACGGCTCTGTCGGTATCGCCTCCAGTCACATTATTGCGCTCTTCGCGAGCCTTAATGTCGGCATTTAGCTGTCTTCTGCGGGTTTCACTTTGGGCATCTTCTTTCGCAGCTTGAGTTGCTTCTACGCTTGGCGCTTCAGTTTGAGATACGGTTTTATTAGCGTCATTTGGTGCATCCGCGCTGGTTTTAGCTGGATTTTGACAAGCAGCAGCACCAAAAACTAATAAGCAACTAATAAAGAAAGGAGTTAGGTTTTTCATCTGTTTAATTGTTAATAGAAAGAGGAAAATTGTGAAGTTGTGAGATGGAAGTCAAAAGTCAAGAAGTTGTGACTCTTGATTTCTGACTTTTGACTTCCGCCTTGTATTATTGGGTGTAATCTGGGAAAGTCGATTAGCCCAACACGCGATTACACACGTTCGTCGCGACGGTCAATAATGATTACTGAGGGTTCGTCGCTACCAACTGTTGGCGGTACGTAATTGCTTTGAGTTGTGTCAACAACTGGTGTTTGGTGAGCAACAACGCCAGAGCGATCGCCTGGACGATCTAAATCGGTAGCATCATAGATGGCAAAATCTTCAACATGTCTCCGTCTGAGAATTTCTTCCGCGCGGTGAACTTCTGCATCTGTACCATCGACGATTACCAAATAGTCGCCTCTGTTAATGCGATCGTTATAAACTTTCGCATTTTTTTCTGGAATTCCTAAGCCAACTAATCCGCCAGTTATACCGCCGGCTGCTGCTCCAATTGCACCACCTGTCAGAGCCGTAGCTAAAGCAGTTGCAGCCGCACCACCTAATAGTACTGGACCAACTCCGGGAATTGCCAAGGTGCCAAGACCAACTAATAAGCCGCCTAAACCGCCTAATGCACCACCTGTAACTGCCCCTGCTTTTGCACCATCGTCGGCTTTGTTATCGTTGAGACGGTCATTCGCATTTACGCCACCGACGCGATCGCCAACGTTGTCATCTGCATTTTTACCGATGATCGAAACGTGATCCATCGATATACCCGCATCGCGCAGTTCCCTAATAGCAGCTTCTGCATCACGGTGATGAGAAAATACACCGATCGCTCTTTTGTTTCTATGCAGAGATCCGGTAGTATTAACAACTGGTGTTTGGTGAGCAACAACGCCAGAGCGATCGCCTGCACGATCTAAATCAGTAGCATCATAGATGGCAAAATCTTCAACATGTCTCCGTCTGAGAATTTCTTCCGCGCGGTGAACTTCTGCATCTGTACCATCGACGATTACCAAATAGTCGCCTCTGTTAATGCGATCGTTATAAACTTTCGCATTTTTTTCTGGAATTCCTAAGCCAACTAATCCGCCAGTTATACCGCCGGCTGCTGCTCCAATTGCACCACCTGTCAGAGCCGTAGCCAAAGCTGTTGCAGCTGCACCACCTACTAGTACTGGACCAACTCCGGGAATTGCCAAGGTGCCAAGACCAACTAATAAGCCGCCTAAACCGCCTAATGCACCACCTGTAAGTGCGCCTGCTTTTGCACCATCATCGGCTTTGTTGTCGTTGAGACGGTCATTCACATTTACGCCACCGACGCGATCGCCAACGTTGTGATCTGCATTTTTACCGATGATCGAAACGTGATCCATCGATATACCTGCATCACGCAGTTCCCTAATTGCAGCTTCGGCATCACGGTGATGAGAAAATACACCGATCGCTCTTTTGTTTCTATGCAGAGATCCGGTAGTGCTTACAGGAGTAGCGATGCCTGTTTGATTCGGATGCAAATCTGCTCTTGGGCTTGCTTCCGGGTCAAAAATTTGCCACTCTTGAATTCCATGTCGATTGAGAATTGTCGCAGCGTGGTTAATTTCATCATCTGTACCATCAACAATGATGACATACTGCCCTTGATGAATTCTATCGTTGTAGAAGCGATGCCGATCGCCTGGTAGGCGCCATCTCTTTTCATCAAAGCGATCGCGCAAATCAACGCCGGCAAATGCATCCCGACGGGTTGAGTTTTGATGAACTAGAGAAATTTGGCTTAAAGGAAAGCCTGCTCTTCGCAAATCATTGATTGCCGATTCTGCATTATTCAGATTTGAGAAATAACCAACAGCATGTTTTCTGGCACCGACACCCCGACTGGGAACACCTGTAGCTACTGTCTGATTCGGGTGGTCATAAATACCAAACTCTTCTACACCGCTAGTATGAAGAATTTTTTGAGCTTCGGCAATTTCGGCATCTGTGCCATCAAGGATGACTAAATATTGTCCCCGCTGTACGCGATCGTTGTAAACTTTGGCTCGTTCTTCGGGAATTCCCAAACCAATTAATCCACCCAACAAACTACCAGCTACCGCACCAATACCAACTCCTGCTAGAGTTGTTGCCAAGGCGGTTGCTGTTGCACCAGCCAGCATAATTGGTCCAATTCCCGGAATTGCTAAAGTCCCCAAACCAACTAACAAGCCTGTCAATCCGCCTAAAGCACCGCCAGAAACTGCGCCAACTGTCGCACCTTCATCTGATTTATCGCCAACACGTTCCTTAACTTCGGCACCCGCAATATTTTTCTCGCCGTCTGCATCTTGCACTACGACAGACACTCTATTCATATCGAAGCCGGATTTTTTCAGTTCATGTAGCGCTTCTTCTGCATCCCGGCGACGAGCAAATACGCCTACAGCGCGTCTATGTACTCCCACAACCATTTTCAAATTCTCCCAATACTAATATTTTTCTTTCTTTATTGGCTTCAATAATTATATTTATCCATTTTTTTACGAAACTTGTCATCAATCCCTTGGAAGAACTTTTACCTCTATCCTGAGTATGATATAAGTTATTGTACTTACATGTTAATAACAACAAAGCAAAAACTTGCTTGTTTAATCTCTATATAAAAATATATAAAAATTTTCCTGATGTTTATAATTTTCTTTTAAGAAATGTATCAAAATTTAATTTTCTAACTGTCCGCAAAAATACCACTTTTGATAAGCGTATTTATTACCGAAGTCAGTGTATATCAAGATAATTCTTCGCTATGCTGGGATAGGAGTTTAGCGACAGGAATAAAATAATATGTTTTCCAGTTTGCAAACAGTTTTCAAGTTATACGATATACATGAATTACAATCAATGCTAATTGCTCAGGCACTTGTAGTTCCGGAAGTATCGCTTGCCTTTTCTGGACCGAAGTTTTTGGTAGCAATGCTATCTGGTATATTGATGGCATTTGCTTTTCAATTTTTACTAACAAACTTCTCTCTAGCTGTGGGAATCGCTGCTTTAGGCAGTGACTCATTTGATGATGATGATTCCCAAAGTTTAGGTAGCACAATTCGCGGAGTTGAAGCGAAAGTAGGAATTTGGGCGCTAATTACTGCAAGTATTGCATTATTCATCGCTTCTTTTCTAGCAGTTAAACTGAGCTTAATTGGTAGTGCAGGTTTAGGAGCAATTATTGGTGTAGTCATTTGGTCTGCCTACTTTTCATTAATAGTTTGGTTAGGTTCCTCAGCAGTAGGTTCATTAATTGGTTCTCTTGTAAATACTGCAACTGCTGGCTTTCAAGGAATGATGGGTACAGCAACGGCAGCTTTAGGTGCTAATGCTGCTAAAAATCAGATGGTTTCTACAGCGGAAGAGATTACAGCCGCAGTTCGTCGCGAATTAACTTCTGGTTTTGACGCTGACACTATCAAAAATACATTGCAAAGTTCTTTAAGTTCTCTGCAATTACCAAAGCTGGATACCCAAGAAATTCGCAATCAATTTGACCAGTTGCTGAAAGATGTAGATTTACAATTTATCGGCGATAGCGATATTTTGAAAAATATTAATCGCCAAACTTTCGTTGATTTAGTTAGCAGTCGCACAGACTTTTCTCAAGAAGAGATTAATAGCATTGCTGACCAATTACAAGGTGCTTGGCAACAAGTTGTAAATAGACAGGCAAATCCCACAGAGCAAGTATTGAATTTGCTCAATACTGTTAGTCCAGAAGAAATAAATTCTGAGAAATTAGGTGAACGTCTTCAAGAATTGCTTGTAGCTGGCGGTGGTAATGGCAAGCAAAGCAATGGTATGATGAACCAAGCTATTCAATATGGGTTGAATGCCGCTTTACCAGCAGTATTGAAGAATACAAATTTATCTAATATAGATTTGGAGAAAATCACACCTCAGTTGCAAAAGCTGAAAGAAAAATTTCAAGATGTAGATGTTGATAAAATTACACAACAACTACAAAACTTGAGCAAACAAGCCACGGCAAGATTGCCATCAGCTGGCAATACTATTAAGGCTGATGTAGAAGATTACATTTTGAATTCGTTTCCTTGGCATTTTAATCGGATCACGATTAAAGATGAATTCAAAGATGTGATTTATGACCCAAATGCAGATGCAGGAAAAGTAAGACGGCAACTGGAAGAACTCAACTTAGAGTATTTTAGCAATCTGTTGAAGCAGCGTGGTGATATCAGCGAAGCGCGGATTAAAGAAATTTCCGAGCAGATGGAAAGCGATCGCAACGAAGTTTTAGAAATTGTTCGTCAAGCAGAATCGCGCGAAACAAGTCAAAGCTTCCGCACCCGCATCGAAGAATATCTGCGTTCGACTGGGAAAGAAGAACTCAACCCAGAAGGTATTCAACGCGATTTTGCTAAGTTAGTGGAAGATCCAGAAGCGGGTTTTGGAGATTTAAGCGATCGCTTCAAAGAATTTGACCGCGACACTATTGTACAATTGCTCAAGCAACGTCAAGACATCAGCGATGAAGAGGCTAATAATATTGTTGGTTCAGTCGAAAGCACTCGCGATAATATCTTAAACCGTGCTCAAGAATTGCAAGAACAAGCAAAAGCCAAAACTGATGAACTGCGTCAAAGAGTTGAAGAGTATCTGCGGAATACGAACAAAGAAGAACTCAATCCGGAAGCTATTAAACGTGAGTTTAAAGTATTGCTCGACGATCCGCAAGCCGGAATTAGCTTACTGCGCGATCGCTTATCGCAATTTGACCGCGATACACTAGTTCAACTATTGAGTCAGCGTCAAGATTTAAGCGAAGAACAAATTAACCAAGTTATCGATAATTTTGAATCTGTACGCGATAATATTTTGCAAGCTCCGCAAAAAGCAGCAGATCAAGCGAAACAACAATACCAACAAACAACAACAGCAATTGCTGAATATCTCCGCAACACCAATCTGGAAGAACTTAATCCAGAAGGGATTAGGCAAGATTTAGAAAAATTATTCAACGATCCCAAACAAGGTGCATCTGCATTAGGCGATCGCTTATCGCAAGTTGATCGAGAAACCTTAGTTAAACTCGTTGGTTCGAGCGGAAACTTGAGCGAAGAGCAAGTTAATCAGATAATCGATTCTGCCCAATCAGCGATTGACAGCATTGTCAAAGCACCGCGTCGTTTTGCAAATCGTGCTACCAAACAAGCTTTAGATTTTGAAGCGAATCTAGAAAACTATTTGCGGAACACGAATAAAGAAGAACTCAACCCAGATAGTATCAAGCGCGATTTACAATTGTTGCTGCAAGATCCACGTGCGGGAATTGGAACTTTAGGCGATCGCGTTTCCAAAATCGACCGTTCATCAATTGTCGCTTTGCTATCTCAACGTGAGGACATCTCCGAAGAAGAAGCAAACCGGATTGTAGACCAAATCGAATCGGTTCGCACCTCACTTGTAGAACAGTACCAACAGATTCAGCAAAGAGTACAATCGGTAGTTGACGGAACATTTGGAAAAATTCGTAACTATCTCAACTCGCTGGATCGTCCCGAACTCAACTATGAAGGAATTAAGCAAGACGTTACTAAAGTCTTTGACGATCCCCAAGCTGGATTTGAAGCATTGCGCGATCGCTTGAGTCAATTCGACCGTGATACTTTAGTTGCTGTCATTAGTTCGCGTCCAGATATTTCCGAAGCGCAAGCTAACAGAATTATCGACCAAATTGAAGCCTCACGCGATAGCGTATTGTACCAAGCCGAACGCATCCAAAAAGAGACACAAAGACGCTTAAATGCTATCAAACAGCAAGCGAAAAAACAAGCTGAAGAAACCAAGAAAACCGTTGCAACTGCCGCTTGGTGGTTATTTGGTACAGCTTTAACATCCCTCGCAGCTAGTGCAATTGCTGGTGCGATCGCTGTATCAGGTATACCTTTTATTGGCTAAATCATCTTGATTTTTGGCAGAGACTAGAATAAGCTCCCCGACTTCTTAGAGAAGTCGGGGAGCTTATTTGTCAAGATTATTTTGAACAGTTTTTATTAATTACCAAATAACTTTAGAAAGCAATATAAATTAAAAAAAATGGAATAAACTAATGACCAATATAACTATTAGATAATATTGACTTATTACTTATTTTATGCTGTAAAAGCTAATAAAATGTCACAGTTTAAGCGTTGTCTAGCAGAGTTTATGGGAACTTTCTGGCTAGTATTTGGTGGTTGTGGTAGTGCAGTATTAGCAGCAGCGTTTACAGCAGATAGTGCAAACATTGCTGAGAATATAAGATACCCTATAGGCATCGGATTGCTTGGAGTTTCTTTGGCGTTTGGTCTGTCTGTATTGACAATGGCTTATGCGATCGGTCATATTTCTGGGGGTCACTTTAATCCAGCGGTTTCTATTGGACTTTGGGCAGCAAAGCGGTTTCCAGCATCAGAGCTTTTGTTGTATATTGGCTCCCAGGTATTTGGAGCGATCGCTGCTGCTGGTATTCTCTACTTAATAGCTTCTGGTAAACCAGGATTTCTACTTAGCGGTTCAAATCCCCTGGCAACTAACGGTTTTGGACCCGATCATTCTCCTGGTGGCTATTCCTTGCTTGCTTGTTTCATTACCGAGTTAGTTCTCAGTTTCATGTTTTTGATAATTATCTTGGGTGTTACTGACCCTCGTGCATCTCAAAGTTTTGCTCCCATTGCCATTGGTTTAGTATTAACACTGATTCACTTGATTAGCATCCCCGTTACTAATACATCGGTGAATCCCGCTCGAAGTTTGGGTCCTGCCGTTTTCGTGGGTGGTTGGGCGATCGATCAGTTGTGGCTATTTTGGACAGCACCAATTCTAGGAGCCTTTTTAGCAGGAACATTCTATTATCAGCTTTTGTCAGCATCGAAACCCGAAAGGTAGTTTTATCAACTTGTAGTGGGCACTCTTCGTGCCTGAATTAAGCAATCTTCTGGCTTACTACGCTTGTATGTAAAGCTTGCGAGGAAGAAACTTAGTAACGCAGATTTAGGCGGTGCAAATCTGCGTACAATTGAAAACCGCTAATTTGACTGGCGCTTGCCTTGATGGTGTTAACATCAAAGGCGCAATTTTTATTTGTAGTAAAAACTTCAGTCCTTATATTACGAGATAAGGACTGAAGTTTTTACTACGAACTTATCAACGTTGTATGAGCAAACATAATATTACGAACAATAACGCATCCTAATAAAGTTGCTTTCTTTGACACTTCTATGTAACTGATCCCCAGTCGGAAGTAAAAAAAATAATTTATTTATATTGTTTGTTGTTCCTTGCCAGTAATGGGGGATCGCTTTATAACCATAATTTAAGTGATTAGCATCACACTAAATAGAGATCCAAATCACTTGTTCACATTCGGTTATCACTTAGGTTGGGAGGAAAATGAATCATACGCTAAAACGGAAATAGTGGTTGAGTGATTACTTAATGGTTGTGAGGCACGACTATGCTGGAAAAATTATTATTGGCGGCTGTCCTAACTTTTACACTGAGCTTATCTACCAAAATGGGTTGGTCTTCACCCAGTCAGACAATTGGAGATGTCAACTTGCATAATCATGCAGTTTTCATTTTGACTCAGCAGAATAAGTGAAAATATACAGCACTACAGCAGGCGACAGGTGGAAATGTTACACATAAACTATATCCTGAATATAGTTATGCTTGACACTTTAAGCTGAGTTATAACTGTGTCAACCTTCTCAGGCGAACATCTTAGTTAAAAAAGATTCTGACACAGATTATGAAAAGCCAAATTCTCTCCACAGTCATATTTTTAAGCACAATTAGCTTAACAACCGTCGCTCAAGCTGCAAATTCTGAACACATTAGACAACTGTTAGCGACCAAACAATGTCAAAGCTGTGATTTAAGCGGTGCTGGTTTGGTGCTAGCAGACTTATCTGGGGCAAATTTGAGCGGGGCAAATTTGAGTGGTGCAAACCTCAGTCGCGCAAACTTGAGCGGTGCTGATTTAACAGGTGCCAACTTGAGCGGTGCAAGTTTATTTGGCGTTAACCTCAGCGCTGGGAAACTTAATAAGGCAAATTTGCTCGGTACTGACTTGAGAAATAGCTATCTAGCCAACGCGGAATTAAATGATGTGAGCCTTAACGGTGCTAACTTACAAGGAGCGCTCGGTATACCATTGCAAGCAGCCAAGCCAGAAGAATTTTATGCTTGGGGTGTAGCAGAAGCGCAAAAAGGCAACCAACAACAAGCCATTGATTATTTTAATCAAGCGATCGCTATTAAACCAGATTTTGCCGGCGCTTATCTCGCTCGTGGTGTTGCTCGTTATCAAATTTTAGATAGACAAGGTGCTTTTCAAGATGCTCAAATCGCCGAAAACTTGTTTAAAAGCAAAAACGACAACCCCGGAATGGAAACAGCACAAGCTTTTATTCTCGAACTTAAAACACCTCAAGGTAGTAAAGTAACTACCGGCAAACCTAGTTTAGTTGACTTTTTAGGCGGAGTGGCGTCAGTATTACTTCAGTTCTTTCCCTTTTAGGGGAATGGGGAGAGAAGGGAGACAAGGGGACAAGGGGACAAGGAGACAATTTTTTCTATTACCTATTCCCATTGCCCATTGCCCATTGCCCAATGCCCATTGCCCAACACCTAACAAATGACCATATCTGCCCAATTGTGGAAAGCCAATCAAGATTTAGCGCAAGCTTGCTTAGAGCATCCTTTTGTTCAAGGCATTGCTGATGGTACACTAGAACCGCAAAAATTTGCCTACTATGTAGGGCAAGATGCTTTTTTCTTACAAGCTTTTGCCCGTGCCTACAGTATCGCAGCTGCGAAAGCACCAGATTGGGTAGGATTTATCATATTTCACAATTTAGCTGCTGGAGTTTTGCAAGAATTACAGCTGCATGAAAGTTATGCTAAAGCGTGGAAAGTCGATTTGCACTCTGTTGAACCACAAGCAGCTACAAGGCGCTATACTGATTTTTTATTAGCAACCGCTTGGGGTGGAGATGTTGGTTTAACTGCTGCTGCGATGTCTCCCTGTATGCGTTTGTATGCGTTTTTGGGAGAAGAGTTAGCGCGTAATGGCATTCCCAATCATCAGTATGCAGACTGGATTCGTACTTATAGCAGCGCAGATTTTCAACCACTCGCAGAACAATTAGAAGGCTTAGTAGAAAGTTATGCTACTGCTACTACCTTAGTACATTCAACTTACCGTTATGCCATGTTGTGTGAGCGAGACTTTTTTCAAGCAGCATGGTCAGATAATTAGATCAATTCGATTTGAGTTGTCTTGTTTTAGGCAACGCTTTTAGCACGAGACAACCAAACAAAGCGAAAATGTCCGGATAGGGGTAGTTCTTTGATAAAGTCCTGCACAGATTTCAATTTCCATTCTAGGGGTGCAGAGGGTGATATTTTGGGTGCTGTTATTGCATAACGTAGAATTGCTTCCATCAACCCTGCTGCTTCAATAATTGGTTGCGAGTGCATTGAAGATGGGAAAATACGAGCTTCAAAAGTATGTTTGTTCTTGATTTCGTGAATCAGATTTTTCAGGTTAAAGTCGCAGTATTTTGTCAACTGAAGTTTAGCAAGATGTGCTTTAGCATCAGACCAAGGTAACTCGGAAAAATCAGGTTCATTAACTAATGCTAATAACTCCTCATTCCACATTCCCAAGCGGGTGCATCTTCTATTTGTCCCTACCAATCGTTTGAGATTTTCCCCATGTATCCATAAAATATTAACTAGGTTAGCAATAACTCTGGCAGAACATAAAGGTGTAGCATCAAAGTGCAGATGAGTTGCACTCTCAGCCGGAATGGTAAAGTTAAGAAAGCGTGCTTTTGCTAAAAGAATTTCTAAGCGTTCTTGATGATTGGTTTCGATAGGTGGAGTAATTAACTCACAAGGACGTTCTCGTTCTCCCGGTAGGGGTGCAGCGATCGCAATCGGATTTCCTGTACTATCGGCAACACGCACCATCCCCCCAGTTCCTTCTTCGGGATTGGTAGCGAATAAATTAGCGATCGGCTTGAGGACTTCGCTCAGAGAATCAGCAGGATCGGTTTGACAACTCACCAATTCTAATAGTCTACTATCATCGCTAACAATTCGATACCATCCTGGCTTTGGTTTTTCAGCTTTGTCTAAGTCGTCTTGAAGGGTAAGATCATCAACACATCGAGCAATCAAATGTCCTTGTTTCGCTTTTGCCTCAAACCCCAATGTGAGATTGTGAAATAAGGGAGTTCCCGGAACCTTGCTTGGTTCACACTGAAGGTGGAAAATAGGACGTATCCAACCATCATGTTGCTGCGCGATCGCTTCTGCTAAGTCACGTCTGCTAAGTCCCTTCGGTGCCATTAGCTCAATCTCAAAGCCGATTTTCCAATTCAATTCAGCCATAATCGGTTAATTAATTTGCTGTAAATAAATATGCGTGAGAAACTAACATTTCCGCTTGCATCAAAATAATTGGATATACTCAAACCAAAACCTCTGCGAACCTTTGCGGAAACCTCTGCGAACCTTTGCGTTGAAAAATATATAATTCTGAAAGGGGATAAGGGAAAGGTGCACTACTTTCCCTTTCTTTGAGGGAATGGAAATTGATTTCACAATGCTTGGTAAGAGCGATAAATCGCTCACTACGAACTCATATTCTACCTACTTACTATCCTGCACTTGTTAATTTAAGAGCGAGCGTATTTCAACGCTTCTTTGAGCTTCTCGTAATTGCCTAAAATGAGGTTGCGCTCGATGCGTAGTTTTGCATCCAGAGGTGATGGATCACCCCAAAATTTCGCAAGTGCTTCTACATCTTCATACTCACGAAATTCTGACTCTCTAAATAGTTCATAAGAGCTTGGATTTGGCGCTGGTTTTGTCAATTCTAAAGCTTTCACCCTCGCGTCTACAAGAAACTGTTCTAAAATGGCAACGTCTTTTTTGCCCCAGAGAATCTTTCTGCCAATTATAGCCTTTGAATCGTCCACCGCTTTTCCCCAGTAATCTGACAAAATGCGAGCGTCCCAATAGTCGTATTTGCTGTTGAAAAAAGCTTTAAGTTCTTTATCTGTCGTTGTTGGTATGGATTGTGTTGCTTGAATTTCGGATGACATAATTTATTCCTCTTTGAATCTGTTTTTTGAGAAGACTTACATTATTCAAGGTGCTTGTCTTCCCTTATCTCTCTAATGGGGATGATGGAAATCAAATTATGCAGCTAGAAAATTGAACGTTGGTGATTATAGTCAATAGACTCCTTGCATAAATCAAAAAGAAGAACCCCACCCCGCCAAAGCGTAGCTTTGTCTCCCCTCCCCTTAGCAAGGGGAGGGGCTGGGGGTGGGGTTTTGGGGAAGGAGTCTTGAGGTCTAATAGTCAATAGTCAGGAGTCAATAGTCAAATTTGCTCTATATCTGGCTTTTGAGTTGAAAAGCTGTACAGACGGGAAAAGTGCAATCTGCTGATTAATCTGATTGAACTGAAAATTTTTCCTGTCTAGACGTTCTCTGAGAACGTCTGCGTTGATAAATTAAAGATTTCATGGTTTAGTTCTGCAACAAAGCTGTGAAGACAAGCTACACGTTGCGACGCAAATCTTGTGTTACAGTTTGTGATATTTTGAAGTAACCACACAAAAGAAGCACTAAAACAAAGACGATGGTGCGGAAGGGAAAAAAATGTCAGAAAATTTGAGAAGCCAAGTTGTCACTCAAGGGGTACAGCGATCGCCTAATCGAGCGATGCTACGTGCTGTTGGTTTTCAAGATGAAGATTTTATCAAGCCAATTGTCGGTGTAGCTAATGGTTATAGTACCATTACTCCGTGCAATATGGGCATAAATAAACTGGCAATAAGAGCGGAAGCTAGTATTAAAAATGCTGGGGGAATGCCGCAATTGTTCGGTACTATTACTATTAGTGATGGTATTTCGATGGGAACTGAGGGAATGAAATATTCCCTAGTGTCGCGAGAAGTAATTGCTGATTCGATTGAAACTGCTTGCACTGGGCAAAGTATGGATGGTGTACTTGCCATTGGTGGTTGTGATAAAAATATGCCTGGTGCGATGATTGCGATCGCTCGCATGAATATCCCGGCTATCTTTGTTTATGGTGGTACCATCAAACCCGGACATCACGATGGACGCGATTTAACTGTTGTCAGTTCTTTTGAAGCTGTCGGACAATACAGCGCTGGGAGAATTGACGACAAGGAACTTTTAGAAGTTGAGCGCAAAGCTTGTCCGGGTGCTGGTTCCTGTGGAGGAATGTTCACTGCAAATACCATGTCTTCGGCTTTTGAAGCGCTGGGGATGAGTTTACCATATTCCTCAACGATGGCGGCAGAAGATGCAGAAAAGGCAGATAGTACAGAAAAATCAGCATTCTTCTTAGTCGAAGCAATCCGCAAACAAATCTTACCCAGCCAAATTATCACCCGCAAATCTATCGAAAATGCGATTTCGGTGATTATGGCAGTGGGTGGTTCGACAAATGCAGTATTGCATTTTTTGGCGATCGCTCACACTGCTGGTGTCGAACTTAATTTAGACGACTTTGAAATCATCCGCGCTCGTGTTCCAGTTTTGTGCGATTTAAAACCCAGCGGACGTTATGTAGCGACAGATTTACACAAAGCTGGTGGTATTCCCCAAGTGATGAAAATGCTACTTGTGCATGATTTACTTCACGGGGATGCTCTGACTATCACCGGACAAACAATTGCAGAAGTCTTGGCAGATATACCATCAGAACCATCTCCCGACCAAGATGTAATTCGTCCTTGGGATAACCCGATGTATCGTCAAGGACACTTGGCAATACTCAGAGGAAATCTGGCAACAGAAGGAGCAGTAGCCAAAATTACAGGCGTAAAAGTGCCCAAGATTACCGGAACTGCACGCGTGTTTGAATCAGAAGAATCTTGTTTAGATGCGATTTTGGCGAAGAAGATAAATCCAGGTGATGTTATCGTCGTTCGCTACGAAGGACCAAAAGGTGGTCCCGGTATGCGAGAAATGCTAGCACCCACCTCAGCAATTATCGGTGCGGGTTTAGCTGATTCGGTCGGGTTAATTACAGACGGACGATTTTCTGGTGGTACTTACGGAATGGTCGTAGGACATGTTGCACCAGAAGCAGCAGTTGGGGGAGCGATCGCCCTTGTGGAAGAAGGTGATACCATCACAATTGATGCTCATGCTCGACTGTTGCAATTAAACGTATCCGACGAAGAATTAGCCCGTCGTCGTGCAAATTGGCAACCTCGTCCACCTCGTTATACCAAAGGTGTCTTAGGGAAATATGCCAAATTAGTATCTTCCAGCAGTCTCGGTGCCTTGACAGACTTAGATTTGTTTTAACAATTGCGTGTAGTTGGTTAATAAACCTCACTTCCATTCCTCTCTCCGACGCGGAGAGAGGCTTTGATTCTCCCCCTTCCCTTGCAGGGAAGGGGGTTGGGGGGTTAGGTCTCTTGGTATATTTGACTAAACTGAAAATCGTTACACTCTTTAATGAGGCTAAAAGACTCATTAATGAGGTTCCAACACTCTTTAATGAGGTTAAAAGACTCATTAATGAGGCTAAAAGACTCATTAATGAGGCTCCAACACTCTTTAATGAGGCTAAAAGACTCTTTAATGAGGCTAAAAGACTCTTTAATGAGGTTCCAACACTCATTAATGAGGCTAAAAGACTCTCGAATCAGTATCAAAGACTCTCGCATCTAGTAAAAAGAGTCTCCAATCAGTATCAAAGACTCTCGCATCTAGTAAAAAGACTCTCGCATCTAGTAAAAAGACTCTCGAATCAGTATCAAAGACTCTCGCATCTAGTAAAAAGACTCTTGCATCAGTATCAAAGACTCTCGCATCTAGTAAAAAGACTCTCGAATCAGTATCAAAGACTCTCGAATCAGTATCAAAGACTCTCGCATCTAGTAAAAAGACTCTCGAATCAGTATAAAAGACTCTCCAATCTAGTTCAAAGACTCTCCAATCAGTATCAAAGACTCTCCAATCAGTATCAAAGACTCTCCAATCTAGTAAAAAGACTCTTTAATCAGGTTCAACACTCGTTAAAGTACTCCAACTAAAAAAATGCCCAATTGTCATTGCGAATGAAGCGTTCGCGTAGCGTCTCGTAGAGAAGCGGAATGTTCGCGGAGCGTGTCGCAGACAAGCAATCGCAAAGACTTTGGGATTGCTTTGCTCCACTACGTTACGCTGGCAATGACAGGCTTTGGATCATTTATTTATTGGAACACTCGTTATACAAAAAAATTACACTTATCGCAGAACTTATTTTAATTACTGATAATATATAGAGTTAAAAACTTAACTCTATATATTATCAACAACTAGCGATTAATGCCATTAGCTAAGATTTTATTAAAAATTGACCCTTCTTATTACACCTCCCCCACTCATTTTTCTTGCCCCCCACTCCCCCACTCCCCCCCTCTCCCCCTCCCCCTAATTACTCATGACCGAGCAAGAACTGCTACAGCTAATTGAACAAGCTGCAACAGAAGGGGCAACCGAATTAGACCTCTCTGGCAAAGAGTTGACAGCTTTACCCGCTGAAATTGGTAAGCTGACTCAACTCAAAAAGCTGATTCTCGGCAAATACCGATATGATGAAAAGGGTCGTATTGTCGGTACTATCGGGAACAACCTCAGCGTTTTACCTGCGGAAATTGGATTACTTAATCATCTAGAAGAACTTCAGGTTGTTGCTAATAACTTAACCAGTCTGCCACAGGAAATTGTCCAACTCACCAATTTACAAACGCTCTACCTCGGCAGCAATAAACTGAGCAGTCTGCCACAGGAAATTGTCCAACTCACCAATTTACAATCGCTCGACCTTGGCGACAATAAACTGAGCAGTCTGCCACAGGAAATTGTCCAACTCACCAACTTACAATCGCTCTCCCTCAGCAACAATAAACTGAGCAGTCTGCCACAGGAAATTGTCCAACTCACCAACTTACAAGCGCTCTACCTCAGCAGAAATCAACTGAGCAGTCTGCCACAGGAAATTGTCCAACTCACCAACTTACAATCGCTCTACCTCAGCAGAAATCAACTGAGCAGTCTGCCACAGGAAATTGTCCAACTCACCAACTTACAATCGCTCTCCCTCAGCAGCAATCAACTGAGCAGTCTGCCACATGAAATTGTCCAACTCACCAACTTACAATCGCTCTACCTCAGCAACAATCAACTGAGCAGTCTGCCACAGGAAATTGTCCAACTCACCAATTTACAATCGCTCAACCTCAGCGACAATCAACTGAGCAGTCTGCCACAGGAAATTGTCCAACTCACCAATTTACAATCGCT
>JAESFM010000168.1_pt1 | contig 21554 bp, 23 predicted proteins | sample 9266171 | NCBI WGS metagenome assembly JAESFM01 (sample SAMN14505069, study PRJNA617099) | algae metagenome | isolation source: Hassallia sp. WJT32-NPBG1 and co-occurring heterotrophs from well developed... | place: USA: Mojave Desert, Joshua Tree National Park, California | collected 2006-06-22
CCTCCACCTGCCGGAGCTTCGCCACGATCTCTTCCGGCGTGTGCGCCTTCTTCCGCGCCATCCCAGATACCCCTTCGCTGCCGCCGGACTACATTACCGGCGGACCGCTTCTACGGGGGCAGGTCACCGGCGATGCCGGTTCTCATCCAGCTGCTCCCGCACGGTCTCGAACAACGCCGCATCGATGAGGGGCGGTATCGGAATGGTAATGCGTTGCTCGGGCGGAGCCGGGATCTGGCGGGATGCGCGTTTGGGAACAGGCGCGCAGCCGCGCGCTGGGCGCAGCGGCGGACGCCAAAGCACCGAGGCGGTCTTGCCGAACTGGGCCTGACCGACATAGGCGGGGTTCGACAGCAGGGTCCAAACCATGCTGCGGCCCCAATGGGCCTTGCCGGATGGGCTGGGCACGCCAGCCTCGAGCAGCCGCCGGCATACGGCGGCCAGGCTGATGCGCTCCTGGCCGACCCAGCCAAAGATGCGACGGACCACCGCGGCCTCGTCCTCGGCTACCTCGAAGCGCACCGTCGCCTGGCCAGCCTCACGGTTGACGTAGTGGTAGCCGTAGGGGGGACGACCCAGCACGCTCACCACGCCGGCCTGGGCAAGGTGACGCTTGCCGCGCCGGCTGCGCTCGATGATGCGCGTCCGTTCGTACTCGGCGAACATCCCTTGCAGCTGCAGCAGCAGGGTGTCCTCCGGGGTCTGCCCGATGGGTCGGTTGAGAAACATGACCTCGGTGCCGGCACGCGCGAACTCCTCGACCAGCACTGCCTGGTGCGCATAGGAGCGGGCCAGGCGATCGGGCGCGTGCACGTAGACGACGTCGACCGCTGCCATCGCCGAGAGGTCGCGCAGGCGCTCCAGGGCTGGCCGGATCAGGCTGGCGCCGCTGTGGCCGTCATCGAGGAAGCGCAGTTCGGGCGCGACCGCGTGGCCGTCCGCGGCCGCGCGTACCAGCAGCGCCTCGACCTGACTGTCGATGGTATGGCGCTCAGCCTGTTGGTCGGAGGATACCCGGGCATAGATCGCTGCTCGGATCGGCGCCACGAGCCGGACCCGCGCCGAGGTCGCCGCTTGCCGCTGCTGCATCACCTGCCTCCTGTCTCCTGGATGCCGCCGGTGCAGGACGGACCGGCCGAGATAGGCTCGGCAGGAGCCGTTGATAAGCGTGCGTGAGCGCATCCTGTCCGCCTCGTCGCGGCTCGAAGCCCACCTCCAGGCTGAACCGCGGCTCCGTGCTGCGCTGCCGGGCTATCACCGCCCCCACCCTCGTCCGGTCTGTCCTGCCGGAGCTGGGATATGGGGGCCTCGCCCCCTGCACGCGGCCGCCTAATCGAAGGACGGAGTTCCTCCCGCGAAAGGGTCAGCACCAACCCAAGCGGGTATTTTGCCACATTGTCCAACACGTGACGGGGACCTGGCTGGTGATCAGCGTAGCGCCGCGGCCGTAGCGGTCCTCGACCAGCTCCAGCAGGTCGCGCCCCTGCTCCGGCCCGAGCGGCTCGAGCCCCTAGTCGTCCAGAATGAGCAGCTTCACTGCGCCAAGGGTGCGCATCAGCCGGGCATGCCGGCCATCGCCGCGGGCAAGGCCGAGATCGGCAAACAGCCGCGGCACCCGTTGGTAGAGGACGGAGTGGTTGTCGCGGCAGGCCTTCTGGCCGAGGGCACAGGCCAGCCAGGACTTCCCGACGCCGGTTGGCCCCTCGATGATCAGGTTCTCCTGCGCCTCGATCCAGCCGCCCATGGCCAGCTTGCTGAACAGGGCGCGGTCGAGGCCGCGGCTGGTCCGCCAGTCGATGTCTTCGATGCTGGCCTGGTGGCGCAACTTGGCGAACCGCAGCCGGGCTTTGAGCCGACGGTCGTGCCGGTCGGCGATCTCACGGTCGAGCAGCAGGCCGAGCCATTCGGCCGGCGCCAGCTCGCCGCCCCCGGCCTGGGCGGCGAGATCCTCGAAGGCTCTCGCCATGCCGGCGAGGCCGAGCTGGCGCAGCTGGTCGAGGGTGGGATGGGTCAGCATGGTCGTTCTCCTCAATGGTAGTAGCCGGAGCCCCGGATACTCGGATGCAATAGGGGCAGGTCATCGCCCTCCCGCGGCCGGCGTGGCGCCGGCTGGCGGTCGAGGCCGTGCTGGAGGATCGATTGGATGGAGCCGTAGGACCGGGCGCCGATCTCCAGGCCGCGGGCGCAGGCCGCCTCCAGCCGCTCCTGCCCGTAGGTCCGCAGCAGCCGCAAGATGCCGAGGCAGGCGCGGAACCCCTGCTCCGGGTGGGGGCGACTTTCGAGAATGATCGCGGTCAGCGCTGCGGTAGCTGGGCCAATGGCGGCCGCCTCGCGGCCGATCCGCTCGATGGTCCATTCGGCATGCCGCCGGTGCGCCTGCGGCATGTGCTCGGCGAGCGTGGTGTGCCGGCCGCGGAGGCCGCCGCGGACATGGACGGCAACGCGCTCGCCCTTGTGGAACAGCTCCACCGTCCGGGCCGTGACGCGGGCCTCGACCTGCTGGCGCAGCAGCCGGTGCGGCGCTGAGTAGTAGTGGCCATCGACATCGACATGATAGTCGAGCCCAACCCGGCGGATGCGCCATTCGGGATAGACGAAAGGCTCGGCTGGCAGGGCCGCCAGCGCAGGCCGGTCCAACTCCTCGAACAGCTGGCGGCGGCTGACCCCAAGCCGGCGCATCGGCCGGGTGTTCAGGTCCGCCAACAGGCCGGCGATGGCCGTGTTCAGCGCCGTGAGCAAGCCAAACCGCTGGTGCCGCAGCCGGGTCAGTATCCAGCGATCAACCACCAGCACCCCGGCCTCGACCTTGGCCTTGTCCCGCGGCCGGCGCACCGCGTCGGCAGGATCGCCGTGCCGTAATGTGCCGCCAGGTCGACGTAGGTCGGGTTGAGGCCCGGCTCATACCAGTTGGCTCGCAGCACACCGCTGCGCAGGTTGTCCGGCACGATCTGGCGCGGCACCCCGCCGAGGAACTCCAGCGCCCGCACATGAGCACCGACCCAGTCCGGCAGCCCTTGGGTCCACACCGCCTCGGCATAGGTGTAGCTCGACGCCCCCAGCACCGCCACGAACACCTGCGCCGCGCGGATCTCTCCGGTGGCCGGGTCGATCACCTCCACCGTCTGCCCGGCAAAGTCGACAAACAGCCGCTCGCCTGCCGGATGCACCTGCCGCATCGTCGGCGACAGACGGCCCTCCCAGCCCCGGTAGAGCTCGCACCAGCGGCTGTACTGGTACCCGCCCGGAGTGGTGGCCCGGTACTCGTCCCATAGCAGCATCAGCGTCACCCCAGGCCGCCGCAGCTCCCGGTGCACCGCCGCCCAGTCGGGCTCCGCCTTGCGCCGCTGCCCAGCAACCGCTCCGCCGCCGGCGAACAGCAGCGCCTCCAGCGCGGCATCCGTCAGCGTCGCCGGCAGTGGCCAGACCAGCCCAGCCGCGGCCACCCGGTCCAGGTGGTGCGGCAGAAAGGGTTCCCCGAGGTTTGGTGCATGCCGGGCTTGCCCGGCATGCACCAAACCTCGGGGCCAAATTGGCGTCTAAGATGTTCATGAACACAACGAATGGTGTTGCGGGGCTATTTAATAAGCAATTTGAAAAGATTAATGATTATTCGTGGGCAAAATAAACGTGACATTAAACAGGCCTTCAGCGACAGCACCTTCGGCTCGCCGCAGCCGACGGGCGAGATCGCCACGCACTAGGCCACGGATCCACGACCATAGGGTCGTGGATCATGGTCCGGCATCCTGTCCTGGCGCGAGGGTCATGCTCGTGGCTGCCCAGGCCCCGGCGACCACGCTGCAGCAAGCCCCTGGCGGCGGAGCGGGGTGAGGTCTAAGCAGGCGGAATGCTGCGTACCATCCGCCTCATCATCCTCGGCCTCATCCTGCTGCTCGGCGGCGCCTGGACTTATGCCTGGGTCAGCCGCGCGCCGGGCCAGGGCGTGGGCGAGGCCTTCATCGCCCTGCTCGGCGGCGCCTCGGGCGGGGGCGATGCCGGCCCGGTTTCCGCCGGCGGGGTGCAGCTGCCCACCGGCCTCGCCCTCGGCGGCCCCTTCAGCCTCACCAACCAGGAGGGCAAGCCGGTCACCGAGCGCGACTTCGGCGGCGGCTGGATGCTGATCTATTTCGGCTACACCTTCTGCCCCGATGTCTGCCCGACCGAGCTCGGCACCCTGGCCGCGGCGATCGACCAGCTCGGCCCGGCCGGGGCGAAGGTCGTGCCCGTCTTCATCACCGTCGACCCGCAGCGCGACACGCCCGACCATCTCGCCGACTATGTGAGCCGCTTCCACCCCCGCATGCAGGGCCTGACCGGCACGCCGGAGCAGGTGGCGGAGGCGGCGCGGCGCTACCGGGTCTACTATGCCAAGGCCCAGCGGCCGGAGATGACCGACTACCTGATGGACCATTCGAGCTTCATCTACCTGGTCGGGCCGGATGCCAAGGTCCGCAGCCTGTTCCGCCCGGAGCAGAGCCCGGAGACCATCGCCGCCACCATCGCCGCGCAGATCGGCCGGCCTACGGGATAAGTAACTGTAAGATTCCCGTATCCTGGAAAACTTGTTAACCTGAATGCCGCAGCCGGCTCGCCGGCCGCGAGCGGAGACGACGCATGGCGGATGACGACTCGGATCAGGACGGCGCAAGGGAGGCAGGCCGGGGCGCGGCGCCGCGGCACAGCAGGCGGCTGTCCGACAAGATCCTGATCGCCTTCCACCATGCCTGCGACCAGGGCGACTACGAGGTCGCGGAGCAACTCCTCCGCATCCTCGAGATGATGCTGACCCGCCGCCCCGTCTCGCCCGACACCAACCGCCGCCGCAACATGGAAAGCTTGGTCGCGGCGCATGAGCGGCTGTGGCACCTCCGCCACCCGGACACCAACATCAGCTGACCTCGAGCGGTGCCGCGTCCCGCAGCACCGCCTCCGCCGCCGGGCTGAAGCCCTCGCCCGGCCCATGCAGCACGAGGCCGGGGGCGATTCGCGCCGGCCCGCGCCCCTCGCGCCGGGCCTGCAGCAGCACCCGCCTGGCCGCGACGCCCGCGCGGGGCCAGAAGGGCAGCAGCAGCGTCCCCGCACAGCGTGCCCCCGCCAACGCCGCCATCCCGGCATCCAGACGCGCCACCGGCAGGATCAGGCTGAGCGTCCCCCGCCGCGGCAGCGGAGCCGCCAGGAAGCGCCCCCAGTCCGCAAGGCTCGCCGCCCCTGGCCCGGCGGCATGGGTCATCGCCCCGCGCCCCGGCTCCGGCGGCACCGTCCCGCCCGGCCAGAAGGGCGGGTTGGCGAAGGCATGGTCGCAGGGCGGCAGCCGCCGGGCCAGCGCCCGGTCCCGCACATCGCCCTCGATCACCTCGGCCTCGACCCCGGCGGCGGCGGCATTCTCCCGCGCCAGCGCCGCGAGCCCCGCATCCCGCTCCACGGCGACGATGCGCAGCCCCGGCACTCGTGCCGCCAGGCAGAGGAAGGCCGCGCCGGTCCCGCACCCTGCCTCCAGCACTGCCTGGCCCGGCCGTGCCGGGATGCCGGCCGCGAGCAGCACCGCATCCAGCCCCGCCCGCAGCCCCCGCCGCGGCTGGCGCAACCGGACGCGCCCGCCGAGCAGCAGGTCCTCCGTGCAGTCGCTCACCCTGCCTCCTCGCCCGCCTCCTGCAGCACGCGGCGCGCCTCCTCCCAATCCTCCTCGGCGACGGCGAGCCGCCGCGGGAAGACGCCGATCCCGCCCTCCACCGCGCTGATATGCTGGTCGAGCAGCACGCAGCCGATGCCCGCATCGCGCAACAACGCCATGAGGAAACTGAGGCGAACCGGGTCCACGCCCTGGGCGATCAGCCGCATCCTGCCACCAAATCCTTGTTTTCCCTGCGCTTGCCGCCATCTGACGGCATGGCTATGGTGCCGGCCGCCGCGGCGGCCCCCGCCACGGCCTTTGTATTGGCGGGCGAAACGGGCCGTCCAGGCGATTCCGCCGAGGGGCCCCGCCCGCCCATGAGCCAGGGTCAAGTGAAGTGGCAGCGGTTGCGCGTGCTGTGCCGGACGATTCCTCTGTGACCATGCCGGCGAGCGACGCGGCGACGCAAGGCGCCGAGGACGCGCTGACTGCGCTCACAACGCTGGTCGCGTCCGACCTCGAAGCCTGCAACCGGCTGATCGTGCAGCGCATGCACAGCCCGGTCGCGCTGATCCCGCAACTCGCCGCGCATATCATCGCCGCCGGCGGCAAGCGCCTGCGCCCGCTGCTGACCCTCGCCGCCGCCCAGCTCTGCGGCTATCGCGGGGAGCGGCACGTGGCGCTCGCCGCCTGCGTCGAGTTCATCCACACCGCGACCTTGCTGCATGACGATGTGGTGGACGAAAGCTCGCTCCGCCGCGGCCAGGCCAGCGCCAACGCCCTCTTCGGCAACAAGCCGAGCGTCCTCGTCGGCGACTTCCTCTTCGCCCGCGCCTTCCAGCTCATGGTGACGGATGGTAGCCTGAAGGTTCTCGCCATCCTCTCCGAGGCCGCCGCCACCATCGCCGAGGGCGAGGTGCTGCAGCTCGTCACCCAGAACGACACCACGACGACCGAGGCGCAGTATCTCGAAGTGGTCGAGGGCAAGACCGCCGCCCTTTTCGCCGCCGCGACGCGCATCGGCGCCGTCGTCGCCGACCGGCCGGAGGCGGAGGAGGAGGCGCTCGAGGCCTATGGCCGCAACCTCGGCATCGCCTTCCAGCTCGTCGACGATGCGCTCGACTATGCCGCCGAGCAGGAGCGCCTCGGCAAGACGGTCGGCGACGACTTCCGCGAGGGCAAGATCACCCTCCCCGTGCTGCTCGCCTTCGAGCGCGGCGATGCGGCGGAGCGCGAGTTCTGGCGCCGCACGCTCGAGGAGAAGGAGCAGGGGCCGGACGACCTCGCCCGCGCCCAGGCGCTGATCGAGCGCCATGGCGGGCTGCGCGACACCGTCGCCCGCGCCCAGGCATATGGCGATGCGGCGCTCGCCGCACTCGAGACCTTCGCCGACGGCCCGGTCCGTCGCGCGCTGGCCGGCATCGTCGCCTTCTGCATCGCCCGCGCCCGCTGAGCGGCCGGCAGGCGCTCGGGACCTTCTCCTTCGGCGACAACCCCGGCCTCGCCGACAAGCTCCCCGCCTTCGTCCTCAAGGGCCGCAAGGCTGCCACCTGCTCGGCCGCCAGCCAGGGCCTGCTGACGAAGGTCGGCAAGCGTATGGTCGCCCTCGACGGCGGCCCCCGCGCCGTCATCGACACGCCCGAGCTGACGCGGCGCCGCTTCCACGAGGCCGACGCCGCCTTTGCCGATGACGAGGGCGACCGCAGCCGCGCCACCGCACCCACGTCAGCCGCCTCGGCCGGTTCAGCGTGGAGATGGAGCTCCGGTGCGGTTCCCGTGAGCCAAGCCGAACGGGACCCGCTCCAGCCTGTTGTTCGGTCGAGCAAACTACTCCGGTCAGGTGGCGCCGCCTGATCGGCGTTTGCTCTAACCCGGCCGCAGCAGGATCACCCCCGCGCCCAGGAGGCAGAGCGCCGCTCCGACGAGATCCCGCCCATCCGGCGCCACCCCCTCCACCGCCCACATCCAGCCGAGCGAAGCGGCGATATAGACCCCGCCATAGGCGGCGAAGGCCCGCCCCGCCGCCGCCGCCTCCACCAGCGTCAGCAGCCAGGCGAAGAGGCCGAGCAGCCCCATCCCCACCACCAGCCACCAGGGCGAGGCCCCGAGCCGCAGCACGGACCAGACGGCAAAGCAGCCGCCGATCTCGGCCAGCGCCGCGGCGGGATAGGCGAGGGGGGCGATCATGCCCCCACTCCTCTCACAGGGCGAAGCGCGTGCCCACCAGCACGCTCCGCCCCGGCGTGACGAAGCCGTTCGCCGGCTCCCAGCGGCTGTTGCCGAGGTTGCGCGCCTCGAGGAAGACCGCCGCCTGGGTGAAGGCCTGCCAGGAGGCGGTGAGGTTCACCACCGTCCCCGCGGGGTTGCTCCGCGCATAGGGGATGCTGTTGCCCTGGTTGTCATAGGAAGCGAAGGCCGCCTCCGGGCTGCGGCCGGTGAACAGCACCGTCGGCGCGATCACCACCTTCGGCAGCGGCGCGATCCGCGCGGTCACGCTGACGACGTGCTCGGGCCGCCGCGGCAGCCGCCGGTCGGTCGCCACGTCGAAGGCGCCGGTGATGGTCCAGGCCGCACTAGCCTCGAACCAGCGCAACGGCCGCAGCGTCAGCCCCAGCTCCACCCCTTGGATGCGTGCGCGGTCCACATTCTCCAGCGAGTCGAAGCCGCCATTGAAGTTGATCAGGTCCCTGACCCGGCTCTGGAAGTAGGTGACGCCCGCCGTGGCGAAGTCGCGCCGCCCGAAGCCCGGGATATCCGTCTCCGTCCCGATCTCCCAGCCCAGCGACCGCTCCGGCCGCAGGTTCGGATTGCCGCGGAAGAAGCCGGTGATGACGCCGAAGCGCTGGTAGAGCGAGGGCGCCGCATAGCCGCTGCCCGCCGAGACCCGCACCCGCGAGGCCACTTCCGGCACCGCCAGCACCGCGCCGACCCGCCAGGTCGTTGCGTCGGTGAAGCCCGTGGTCGCGTCCCGCCGCAGCCCCGCCGTCAGGTCGAGCCGGCCGAAGGCGCGGTACTGCAGCGTCGCATAGCCGCCCGTGCTGTGCTGGCTGGCATCCACCAGCGTCTGGAAGCCGGCGCCCCCGCTGCGGCTCTGTGCCTCCTCCCCCGTATGGGTCAGGCCGAAGCCGAGCGCCCCGTCCTCGAACACGCCGAAGGCCGGCAGCCGCACCGTGTTCCCCCAGTCGAGCGTGGTCCGCGTGCCGCGGTAGAAATCCCGCGTGCTGGCGCTGCTGAGCTGGTCCGGCAGGTTGGAATAGACCCGCCGGTCCTCGGTCGCGGCGATGCGCAGCCCCGTCGTCCAGGCCCCGTCGAAGAGCCGCGTCTCGCCCCGCAGCTGGCCGTAGTAGCGCCGATCCTCGCCCGAGTAGTTCGGGTCGTCGCGCGGGATGTTGTCGAGGCCGAGATTGGTCTGCCGCCAGCGCAGCAGCGCCTCCACCCGGCTGCCCTCCGCCGGCGTCCAGCCGAGCCGCGCCGTGCCGAAGCCGCCGCGGAACCCGTCCCGCTCGCCGAGCGAGGACTGGAAGCGCGGTGCCGTCGCATTGGAGCCCTCGGTCGAGAGGGACTGGCCGGAGAGCAGGTAGTCGAAGGCCCCGACCGTCCCCGTCGCGCCGAGCCCGCCGCGCAGGCTCCGCTGGGTGCCTCCCGCCAGCTCGCCATAGGGCTGCAGGGCGCGGTCCGCCAGCGCCCGACGCGTCACCAGGTTGATCACGCCGCCGATCGCCGAGGAGCCGTAGAGCGCCGAGCTCGGCCCCCGCAGCACCTCGATCCGCTCGATGTCGAAGAGCAGGTCGTTGCCGAAATTGAAGGCGCCGTTGGCCTCCGCCGGGTCGTTGAGCGGCACGCCATCGAGCAGCACCAGCACCGCCCGGCCCGAATTGCCGCGGAGGAAGGCGGTGGTCTGCGCCCCGAGCCCGCCGAGCGGGGCCAGCCTCACCCCCGGCACTGAGACCAGCGCCTCGGCGAGGGACTGGTAGCCCCGCTCCTCGATCTCCTGGCGGGTGATGACGGTGACGGCGGCCGGCACCCGCTCGGCGGGCGTCGGCACCCGGGTGCCGGTGACGATGGTCTCGGGGAGGGCGGTCTGGGCATGGACATGGGTGGCGAGAACGGCCAGGCCGCTCGCCAGGAAAAGGGACAGGCGTCGCATCGGGTCCTCCGATTGCGCGTGACGACAGGGCTCCGTGCCGGCAGGCCGGCCCGGAGCGACGGACGTCGTTCCCGCAATCGGAGAGGCCCCGCGGATGCGGCGCCCCATGCTTCCGGTGCGCCGGTGCACCCCGCCCGGCACGCGCGAGACAACTCTGCGCCGGCCGGTCTCCTGGCTCGCGGTGGGGGGCCGAAGCCCCTTGGCCTCCCCGCCTTCTCACATCCCGGGGGATGCAATGGCATCTGGAAAGGCCTCACCGCCCACAGTTGCGGGGGCAGCCGCGGACCGGCGAGGTCGCCCCCGCCTGCCGCATTCCCGTTTCAGCCCTCGCGGGCCACCGGCGCATGGATCACTGGTAGCAGGGATCGTCCCGCCCGGGCAGTGGGGATCAGAACATCCAGCCCAGCGCCTGCACGCCGAGCCAGGCGACGATGACCAGCACCGCCGTGGCGAAGGCGCATCCGGCGATGGTCAGCCCGACGCCCCAGGCCATCACCCGGTTGTCGTGCTCCACCAGGCCGAGCGCCATGACGATATTGCCGAAGGCCGGCGGCCCGTTGGTCCCCGGTCCGGGCAGGATCAGCATCAGCGCCACATAGGCGGTGAGCCAGCCGAAGAGCCGGTCGCCGATCGGCGAGGTGAAGAAGCCCGGCCGCGGCCGCACATAGGTCTCGATCCGCGCCATCCACTTGGAATCGCCCGCGGTCAGGCGCAGCAGGTCCGTCCGCTTCACGCTCTGCCGGGCGATGAAGGACGGCAGCTTCGGCGTCCGCCGCCCGAGTCCCATCTGGATGCCGAGCAGCAGCACCGGCAGGCCGAAGACCGAGGCCATGCCGGGCAGCAGCGAGGGCAGCAGCAGCAGCAGGATCAGCAGGCCGAAGGCCCGGTCGCCGAAGGCCTCGGCCATCTCGCCGAGGGTGATGCGTTCGCCCGGAAAGCGTGCCGCCACCTCCGCCACGATGCGGGAGATCGGGGCGCCGGCCCCGTGAGCGCAGCTTCCGTCAGTCGGCAGGCCGACCGGCGGCGCCTCGAGCTGTCCATCCATGTGCGGTTAGCGACCCCTTCGATCCCAGACCTAGCCCGAAGCCGGGCCACCCGATTGACGAAGGGTGTGTCACGGCTGTCGCATCCTAGGGAAAGACCGCGCATCATGCACCGGGATTTTCGCGCGTAGCTGGACACCGTCACGTTTCCGACCCGGTTACATCCCCGGCTATGTCCCGGTGAAGGCCGGCTTCCGCTTCTCCATGAAGGCCCGCCGCCCCTCGCGGTAGTCCTGGCTGTCGAAGCAGGCGGCCATGGCGGACTGCAGCGCCGCCATGTCCCGCTCCGCCCGGTCGGCAAGCACCGCCTTCACCGTCTGCTTGTTGGTGGCGAGCGAGAGCGGCGCATTGGCTGCCATGGTCGCGGCGAGCTTCGCCACCGCCTCCTCCAGCGCCTCCACCGGCACCACCTTGTTGACGAGGCCCATCCGCTCCGCCTCGCGCGCGTCGAAGCGCTCGCCGGTCATCAGGATCATGTGGGCATGCGCCGGCCCCACCAGGTCGACCAGGGCGCGCACCATGTCGAAGCCATAGGCGATGCCGAGCTTCGCCGCCGGGATGCCGAACTGGCTGTCCTCGGAGGCGATGCGGATATCCGCCGACATGGCGATCCCGAGGCCGCCCCCCATGCAGAAGCCCCGGATCTGCGCGATCACCGGCTTGCGGTAGGCGGCGAGCTTCGCCCGCCCTGCGCTGGTCAGCTTCTCGTACTCGCGCTGGGCGTCGGCATTGGCCCGGTTCTTCTCGAACTGGCTGATATCCGCCCCGGAGACGAAGGCCTTGTCCCCCGCCCCCTGGAGGACGACGCAGCGCACCGCGGCATCCTCGGCGAAGCGCTCCAGCGCCTCCGCCATGCCCGTCCACATGTCGACCGACATGGCGTTGCGCTTCTCCGGCTGGTTGAACACCACCCGGCCGACGCCCGCCTCGATACTGGCGAGGATCTTCCCCGCCGCGTACTCCATCCGGCTCATCCGAGCGCCCCCTTGGCCCTTAGCTCTTCGATCTCGGCCTCGGAAAGCCCGGCCTCGGCCAGGATCTCCGCCCCATGCTCGCCGAGGCCGGGGACGTCGCGATAGGCGCCCGTCTCCAGCCCCTCGATGTTCAGCGGATTGGCGACCACCCGGATGTCGCCCCGGCCGCGATGGTGCATCGGCATCGCCATCTCGAGGTGCTGCACCTGCGGGTCGGCGAAGACTTCGGCGATGTCGTTGACCGGCCCGCAGGGGATGCCCGCCTCCTCCAGCCGGGCGATCCACCACTCGCTCGGCTGGGTCCGGGTGACCTCGGCGATGGTGGCGTTCACCCGCGCCCGGTCCTTGCTCCGCCCGCCCGCCGTCTGCCATTCCGGCACGGCGAGCCATTCCTCATGCCCGGCTGCCTTGCAGAAGGCGGCCCAGAGCTTCGGTGAGGAGGCGGCGATGTTGATCGGCTTGTCCGCGGTCGGGAAGACGCCCATCGGGATGTTGACGGGGTGGTCGTTGCCCGCCTGCCCGGCCACCTCGCCATCCATCAGGTAGCGGCTGGCCTGGAAGTCCAGCATGAAGACCTGCGCCTCGAGCAGCGAGGTGTGCACGTAGCCGCCGCGCCCGGTCTTCTCCCGGTCGAAGAGCTTCAGCATGATGCCGAAGGCCAGCAGGTTCCCCGCCGTCAGGTCGTTGATGGGGATGCCGACGCGCATCGGCCCGCGCCCGGGCTCGCCGGTGATGCTCATCAGCCCGCCCATTCCCTGCGCGATCTGGTCGACGCCGCCGCGCGTGCTGTAAGGCCCGGTCTGCCCGAAGCCGGAGATGGAGGCATAGACCAGCCGCGGGTTGAGCGGCGCCAGGTCCTCATAGGCGATCTTGAGGCGGTGCTTCACCTGCATCCGCATGTTCTCGACGACCACATCCGCCGTCGCCGCGAGCCTGAGGAAGGCCGCATGCCCCGCCGGGTTCTTCAGGTCGAGCGCGATCCCGCGCTTGTTCCGGTGCAGGTTCACGCTGTCGAACCCGTCCCGCGCCCCGGAGAGCGTATCGGCCGTGGTCGGCGGCTCGACGCGGATGACATCCGCGCCCCAATCCGCCAGGTGCCGCACGCAGGTCGGCCCGGCCCGCGCCAGGGTCAGGTCCAGCACGCGGATGCCGGCGAGCGGCAGCCGGGCCTCGGTCATCAGCGTCGGGTCGATCGGGCTCTCGGGCATCGGCAGTCCTCCCGCGGTCGGGGAGGAGACTAGGCCGGCGCCACCGGGAGGGCCAGGGCAGGGGAGGGCGGCCGCCCCTGCCGCGCCTGCCCCTCCGGGCAGAGGTCGAGCAGCACGCAGCGCCCGCAGGCCGGCCCGCGGAAGAAGCAGCAGCGCTGCCCGTGCCGCATCATCATCTGGTGGTTGTCGTAGAACTGCTGCGCATCCCACTCCGCCGGCAGCTGCGCCTCCAGCACCGCATGCGACGGCCCAACGGGCAGCGAAGGGGGGATCAGCCCGAGCCGCGCCGCCACCCGGTGATGGTGGCTGTCCACCGGCAGCGCCCGTCGCCGGAGGTTGCTGAAGGAGAGCACAGCCGCCGCAGTCTTTGGCCCGACGCCGGGCAGCGCCGCCAGCCAGGCCGTCGCCTCCGCATCGTCCATCCCCTCGAGATGCGAGAGGTCGAGCCTGCCCCGCCGCTCCGTCAGCGCCCGCAGGGTCTTCTGCAGGGCAGGCGCCTTGGCCTCGGGCCAGGTGACGCCGGCGATGGCCGCCTCCACCTCGGCGACCGGCGCATCCCGCACCGCCTCCCAGGCGGGAAAGGCCCGGCGCAGGCTCTCATAGGCCCGGGCGCTGTCGCGGTTCTTCGTCCGGTGCGAGAGCAGGGAGGAGACCAGCTCCGAGACCGGGTCGAGGGCGTGGAAGTAGTTCACCGGGCAGCCGTATTCGGCGCAGAGCAGCCGGTGCGCCTCCAGCGCCAGGGCACGCTTCGCGGGATCGGGCAGGAGGGACCGGGCCATCCGTGCAGAACGGCGCCCGGCCCCGCCGGATGCCTATTCCGGCTGGAAATTCGCCGCCCGCAGCAGCGCCGTGTTCCGCCGGAGATCGGCCTCGATATAGGCCGCGAATTCCGCCGGGCTCTCCCGCACCGGCTCGAAGCCAAGCTCGGCCAGCCGCTGCACCACCGCCGGCTCCGCCATCCCCTCCCGCAGCGCTGCATTCATCCGCCCGACGATCTCCGCCGGCAGCCCCTTTGGTCCCCAGACGCCATACCAGGAGAAGAATTCCAGCCCCGGCATCCCCGCCTCCGCCGCGGTCGGGATCTCCGGCGCGACCGGGCTCCGCGCGCCCCGCGTGATCGCCAGCGCCCTTGCCTGCCCGCCGCGGGCCAGCGGCAGGGCGGCGAGGATCGGGTCGAGCATCAGCTGCACATTCCCTGCCGCGATATCGGCCAGCGCCGGCGCCGAGCCGCGATAGGGCACCATCGGGATGTCGAGCCCCGCCAGCCGGTTGAACTCGATCGACGCCAGGTGCCCCGCCGCCCCGAGCGCCGAGACGCCGAAGCTCCACCGGCCCGGCTCCCGCCGCGCCGCCTCCACCACCGCAGCGATATCCGCCTCCCGCCGCCCGGGATTGGTCACCAGCAGCAGCGGCCCCTGCCCGTTGCGGGCGATGGGCGTGAAATCCGCGACGGGGTCGTAGGGCACGGATTTCAGCACCTGCCGCCCCATCACATGGACCGAGGCCGTGAGCAGGATCGTGTATCCATCCGGCGCCGCCCCTGCGACTGCCATCCCGCCCACCGTCCCGCTGCCCCCCGCCCGGTTCTCCGGCACCACGGAGACGCCGAGCCGCTCCGAGAGCTTCTGCGCCGCCAGCCGCGACATCGCATCCGTCGCCCCGCCGGGCGTATAGGGGATGACGGCGCGGATCGGCCGGTTCGGCCATGGCGCCTGGGCGAGCGCCGGCGTGGCGAGCAGGGGCATCGTCAGCAGCGCGCGGCGTCGCATCGGCAGTGGGTCCATCATGGTGCGGCGCACACTATAGGTAGAAGGACCCGCCCCGCGCTATGCCTCCGCCATGGACCCGGTCGACCTCGCCCTCTGCCTCGCCATCGATGTCTCGGGCAGCGTCGACTACGACGAATTCGGCCTGATGATCGGCGGCCTCGCCGGCGCCTTCCGCGAGCCCGACATCGCCGCCGCCTGCGCCGGCGGCCCGCGCGGCGCCATCGCCGCCTGCGCGCTCTTCTGGTCGGTCGGCCAGGAGCTGGCCGTGCCCTGGACCCGCATCGACGGCCCCGCCTCCGCCGCCGCCCTGGCCGACGCGCTGGACGACGCCCCCCGCCTCCCAGGCCCCGGCGCCACCGCGCTCGGCGAGGGCATGGCCGCCGGCCTCGCCCTCCTCGCCCGCTGTCCGGCCGAGGCCACGCGCCTCGCCCTCGACGTCTCCGGCGACGGCCGCAACAACCGCGGCCGTGCCCCCGGCCCGGTGCGCGACATCGGCGTCGCCGCCGGCGTCACCATCAACGGCCTCGCCGTGCTGAACGAGGAGCCGGACCTGCTGGAGCATTACGTGGCGGAGGTGATCGGCGGCCCGGGGAGCTTCGCCATGGCCTGCCCGGATTATGCCACCTTCGCCGCGGCGATGCGGGAAAAGCTTCGGCGCGAGATCGGCGGCCTTCTGTTGTCGGGCCGCGATCGGCTATACCTCACCGCGCTTTGAAGGTGCTTGTTCATGCTTCTCCTCATCCCCGGCCCGGTGCAGACCCGTCCCGAGACCCGCGCCGCCATGGCCCAGGACATCGCCCCCTGGGATCATGACTTCCGCCCCGTCTATGCTGAGATCCGCGAGCGCGTCCGCGCCATCGCCGGCGGGCAGGAGGGCGTGCACGCCACCCTGCCGCTCCAGGGCTGCGGCCATTTCATCATGGAAGCGGCCATCCGTACCTTCATCCCCGCCGGCGGCAAGGTCTTCATCCCGCAGAACGGCGCCTATGCCGACCGCACCGTCCGCCTCGCCACCGAATGCGGCCGGACGGTCGTTGCCCTCCCCGGCCCCGACACCCGCCCGGTGACGGCGGAGGAGATCGACGCCGCGCTCGCCGCCGACCCCGCCATCTCGCATGTCGCCGTGGTCCACCACGAGACCGGCAGCGGCATGGTGAACGACCCGGAGGTCATCGGCCCCGTCGTCCGGCGGCATGGCCGGCGCCTCATCCTCGACAGCGTCTCCGCCTTCGGCGCCCTGCCCGTCGACCTCTCTGCGCATCCGGAGATCGACGTCGTCCTCTTCACCTCCGGCAAGTGCCTCGAGGGCCTGCCCGGCATCGGCTTCGCGGTCGCGCGGATCGACAGCGTGACGGCGGCGGCGGGCAATGCCGGCTCCTGGTCCTTCGACCTCACGGATGTCTACCAGCATGCGCTGCGCGCCGGGTGGGGCAGCTTCCGCTTCACCCCGCCGGTGCAGGCGCTCGCCGCCTTCCGCACTGCGCTCGACCTCTATGATGCCGAGGGCGGCCAGCCCGCGCGCCTCGCCCGCTACCGCGAGAATGCCCGCATCCTCTATGACGGGCTGCGCGGGATGGGCCTCACCCCCTATCTGGAGCCGCGGCACCAGGGCCCGGTGATCGTCACCACCCACCAGCCCGCCGACCCGCGCTTCGACCTCCAGGCCTTCGTCGATGCGCTGAAGGCGCGCGGCGTGCTGATCAGCAATTTCTACAACACGACGGTGCCGACCTTCCGCATCGGCTGCGTCGGCGCGATCACGCCGGAGGACATGCGCCGCGCCGTCGCGGCGACCGGCGGCGCGCTCGACGAGCTCGGCGTGCGGCGGCGCGAAGCGGCCTGAGCCGCCCTGGCTTGCCTCAGGCGCGGCAGCGCACCGAGGGGCCGAGGTTGACGCGCGCATGCAGCAGGCCGGAAAGCGGGCTCGCCTCCGGCCGCAGGCGACCGGGTTCAGCGGGACATCGGGCACCATGAGATAAGCGAGGCCGAGCTGCGGGCTCGCGCTGTTGCTCGCATGCGGCCGGCCACCGATCGCATCCACATGCCCGGCATCGCGCCGATGGCGCCGAGTCGCACGGGTATATCGCCGGCCTGATCGCCGCGCACGGCCTGCGCCACGGCGCTCATCGCCGCCAACGCCGCAGCCGCCGCCAGCCCAGCCGTCCTCGTCGTCGCACCTGCATCCGTCCCTGGCGGCCACGGCGCGTCGGGCGAACCCTACTCGCGATGCCGCGAGGGGGCCTTGAACGGCATCAATCCCGCTTCCTCTTCGCCGCCTTGCCGACCCGCTGCCCGGAGGCGGCCAGCGCCGCCAGCCGCTCCGCCAGCGCGGCGCGGATCGCCGGCCGCCGCTCCTTCTCCTTCTTCCAGTGCTTCTTGTCCTTGCGGCTCATGCCGCAGCCGAGGCACCAGCCGGTTTCCTCGTCATACTTGCAGATATCGATGCAGGGGCTCGCCATGCCCGCGATATGGGTCCCTGCCATCGCGCTTGCAGGAGCGCGGCCGGGACGATAAGCGCCATCATCCAATCGGGAGAAGAAAACGCGCATGGCCACCGACCTCGAGATCGCGCGGGCCGCGACCCTCCGCCCGATCGCCGCCATTGCCGCCCGCGCCGGCATCCCGGAGGAGGCGCTGATCCCCTTCGGCCGCTACAAGGCGAAGGTCGATCTGCCCTTCCTGCGCGACCAGGCAGCGAAGCCGTCCGGCCGGCTGGTGCTCGTCACCGGCATCAGCCCGACGCCCGCCGGCGAGGGCAAGACGACGACGACCATCGGCCTCGGCGACGCGCTGAACGCCCTCGGCACCCGCACCATGATCTGCCTGCGCGAACCCTCCCTCGGCCCCTGCTTCGGCGTGAAGGGGGGCGCCACCGGCGGCGGCCACGCCCAGGTGGCGCCGATGGAGGAGATCAACCTCCACTTCACCGGCGACTTCCACGCCATCACCTCGGCCAACAACCTGCTCGCCGCGCTGATCGACAACCACATCTACTGGGGCAACGCGCTCGGCATCGACGAGCGCCGCATCAGCTGGCGCCGCGCGATGGACATGAACGACCGCGCGCTGCGCAACATCGTCGGCTCGCTCGGCGGCGTGGCCAACGGCTACCCGCGCGAGGATGCCTTCGACATCACCGTCGCCTCGGAAGTGATGGCGATCTTCTGCCTCGCCACCTCGCTGGACGATCTCCAGGCCCGCCTCGGCCGCATCATCGTCGCCAGCACGCGGGACGGCCAGCCGGTGACGGCGCGCGACCTCAAGGCCGACGGCGCGATGGCGGCGCTGCTGCGCGACGCCTTCGCCCCCAACCTGGTGCAGACGCTCGCGGGCTCGCCCGCCCTCGTGCATGGCGGGCCCTTCGCCAACATCGCGCATGGCTGCAACAGCGTGGCGGCCACGAAGCTTGGGCTCTCGCTCGCCGATGTGGTGGTGACGGAGGCGGGCTTCGGCGCGGATCTCGGCGCCGAGAAATTCCTCGACATCAAATGCCCTGCCGCCGGCATCGCGCCTGCCGCCTCCGTCGTCGTCGCCACGGTGCGCGCACTCAAGATGCATGGCGGCGTGGCGAAGGCCGATCTCGGCCGCGAGGACGTCGCGGCGCTGAGGCGCGGCGTCGTCAACCTCGCGCGCCATGTCGAGAACCTGCAGAAATTCGGGCTTGGCGTGGTTGTGGCTTTGAACGCCTTCACAACCGACACGAGTGCCGAGATCGCCGCCGTGCAGGAAGCGATGGCAGCCCTCGGCACGGAGGCCGTGCTCTGCACGCATTGGGCCGATGGCGCCGCCGGTGCCGCCGACCTCGCCCGCGCCGTACTGCGGCGGATGGAGGCCGGCCCATCGCGCTTCGCCCCGCTCTACGCACCCGAATTGCCGCTCGAATCGAAGCTCCGCCGCATTGCCGCGGAGATCTACCGCGCCGCCGATGTTCAAGTCCCTGTCAGCGTTGCTGCCAAATTGCGCCGCTTCGAGGAGATGGGCTTCGGCCATGTACCCGTCTGCGTGGCGAAGACGCAGTACAGCTTCAGCGCGGACCCGGGCCTGATGGGCGCGCCGAGCGGCCATGTGCTGCCGGTGCGCGACGTGCGCCTCTCTGCCGGCGCCGGATTCGTCGTCGCGATCTGTGGTGAGATCATGACGATGCCGGGATTGCCGCGGCGTCCCGCAGCGGAATCCATCGGCCTCGATGCCGACGGCGCCATCGACGGGTTGTTCTGATAGACAACCCACGCAAGCGTGCAGCAGAAGGGGAGGGGGTACACGCAAGGGTGTCTCATCCCGTTCCCACCCCGGTCCAGGCTTCGGTTAGTGTCCGCCCCCATCGATGGGCCGATGCTGCGCAGGGGACGACGGGGATCGCATGCAGGAGGAGGATAGCGCGAACGGGGCGGAGGCTTTCGCGACTGCGATCGCCGCCGAGATACCCCGCCTGCGCCGCTTCGCCCGCGTGCTCGCGCGCGGCGACGCGGCGGACGACCTGGTGCAGGAGACGCTGCTGCGTGCCATCTCGGCCCGCGAGCAGTTCGAGCCCGGTACCAATCTGCGTGCCTGGCTCTTCACCATCCTGCGCCATGCGCGGGCAGCCAATCTCCGCCGCGCTTCCCGCAGCCCGATCATGGAGGCGGAGAACCTGCCCGAGTCCCCCGTCTCCGGCGGGCAGGAGGAGCGCCAGGCGATGCGCGACGTGGCGGCCGCCTTCCGCAAGCTCGCGCGCATCCATCGCGAGGCGCTCTGGCTGGTGGTGGTGGAAGGGCTCGACTACGCCGAGGCCGCGCGCATTCTGAACGTGCCGCCGGGCACCTTGCGCTCCCGCCTCTCCCGCGCGCGGGAGGCGCTGCGCGAGGGCATAGGCGGCACCCTGCCCGACTTCGCCTCCGATGAGGGGGAGAACTAGGGCGTGACCGCCGAAGGCCCGAACGGCCCGAGGCGCACACCCCGTGGCACGACAACAAGCCGGGCCATGGTCTAGCCCCCGCGCTTCCGGCGCAGCACCTCGATGAGCCGCGACGGCACCGGCGCGGCCAACACCCAGTCATGGACCTGGCCGAGCCCCTGCCGCAGCAGGTCGTCGAGTTGCCCGTCATCCATCTGCGAAACCGGCGCAGGGCGTGGACCGGAGGTCGTCATCGCAGTCTGCATCTCTGGAGTAAGGTCCTGGGCCGCGGTTGGTTCCGCCTTCGGGCCGTCAGCGGCGGGTGGCTTGCTCGGCATTGGGAAACCGCGGTTGAGGCCCGGGCGTGCCGCCGCGGGTACCCCCAACCTATGGGCGAAACGACATCCCCGCAAGCACCGAAACGTGAATGTGGTAAAGCGGCACCGGGGCGTGGCATGGAAGCGACATTGCCCGTCCGCCACGGTCCTCGCAGACTGCGCCGATGCCCTCCGACCCCTCTGGCCTGCTCCAGGCAGGCGCCGCGCGCCATGCCGCGGGCGACCTGGCCGGCGCCGAGCACTTCTACCGCAAGGTGCTGAAGCGCCGCCCGCACGACGCCAATGCGCACAACCTGCTCGGCGTCCTCGCGCGGCAGCGCGGCGATGTCGCCGGCGCCCTCCGCCATACCGAGCGGGCGCTGGCGCAGCAGCCGGAGGAGCCGGTCTTCCTCGCCAATCGCGGCGCCGCCCTGGCCGAGGCGGGCCGGCTTCCGGAGGCCGTCATCGCCCTCCGCGCAGCCCTGGCCCGCCGCCCGGAGGATCCGGTGACGCTGCGCAACCTCGGCCAGGCCCTCTGCGCCCTGGGCGACCCGCAATCGGCCCTTGCGCCGCTCGAGGGTGCCGCACGCCTTGCGCCGGGCGCGCCCGAGCCGCTCCTCGCCCTCGCCCATGCTCGCCGCGAGGCTTGCGACCTGATCGGTGCCGCGGATGCCGCGCGAACGGCTCTCTCCGGAGCCGATCCGTCCCTCGCCGAACAGGCCCGCTTCCTCCTTGCCGCGCTCGGTGAGGCCGCGGCGCCTGCCCGCGCGCCTGCCGCCTATGTGCGCGACCTCTTCGACCAATTCGCCCCCCGCTTCGAGGCGGAGCTGACCGGCCGCCTCGACTATCGCACTCCCGCCCTCCTGGCCGCCCTCCTCAAGGAGGCCGGGGTGGCCCCCCGTCGCGCGCTTCAGGTCCTCGACCTCGGCTGCGGCACCGGTCTTTCGGGCCTCGCCCTCGCCCCCTTCGCCCGCCGCCTCGAAGGTCTCGACCTTTCGCCACGCATGCTCGCCGAGGCCCGCCGCCGCCCGCTCTATGATGCCCTGCACGAAGGCGACCTGCTTGAGTGGCTGCCCACCCGGCCGGGCGCATTCACCCTAATCGCAGCGGCCGACGTGCTGAATTACCTCGGCGATCTCGCACCCGCGCTTGCCGCCGTGGCGACAGCGCTCGCCCCTGGCGGCTGCGTGGTCTTCTCCGTCGAAGCGGGAGAGGGAGTACCCTTCGTCCTCGGCGAAGCCATGCGCTACCGCCACGACCCGGCGCATGTCGCGGCTCTCGCCGCCGCGGCCGGCCTCACCGCCGTCGCGCAGCGGCCGGCCACGCTGCGGATGGAGCGGGGGCACCCCGTGCAAGGCGCACTCTTCATCCTCCACCGCCGGGTCTGAGAGCAGAAGTCATTCACCGGACCACGCCTCCGCAGGCGCATGCCACTGTGATGCGGAAGTCGTAGGCGGCCGCCAAAGGATGGTCCGCCACGGTTGGTAGTCGCCCGTGAACTACGGGGTTTTCAGGCGGCTGAGGGGCTGGGCATGCGCCCCTCTCCGACCTGATGAGCGGAGGTCAGCATGCTGAGCAGGCACGCCAAGAGCCAGGCCAGCCAGGCACGGAG
>JAESFM010000169.1_pt1 | contig 21502 bp, 9 predicted proteins | sample 9266171 | NCBI WGS metagenome assembly JAESFM01 (sample SAMN14505069, study PRJNA617099) | algae metagenome | isolation source: Hassallia sp. WJT32-NPBG1 and co-occurring heterotrophs from well developed... | place: USA: Mojave Desert, Joshua Tree National Park, California | collected 2006-06-22
GCAAGACGCTATGTTATTCCAAATCAGTAGAAATGCTGAAATACTCAATTCGATTATTACTCCACTATCTAAAATTCTGGGATGTTCCAGTTCCGGAATGATTCATACCGCGATTATGCAACGCCCAATTTTCTATTTGGGTGATTGGGCTGTTTATGTTCTGGTGAGTAACTGGTTATAAACAGCCAGTCTAAATATTAAGAAAGTTTACAACTTCCGCATGAGGAAAGAGAACTCTGCATAGACCTTAGTAACGCACGTATGGATAGGTGTGACACCTAGATGCTAGGGACAACAACATGAGTTCCCAAAACACGCTTTGTCGAAGCGTAAAACTCAAGCCAACTTTCAAGGATTTACTATAAAAATTAACTTTGGAAAGACAATCAAGATTAATTTGGCTTTGACAGCCTTTTTATTAGGCTCAACAGCAGGTGCTTTCATCTGCCACAAAAATTGTTTAGCGTACAGAAAACTTGCATTGGCACGATGACCCCTCCTACGGATTTCTCAGACAATTTCTCACATAATCAGCAGGAAATTATTCGCTTGCCTGCGGGTTCGATTTAAGCTTGCGTTCGGACAAAGTATTGCGTCCGCAGCTTTTTTATGCCACAACGCCGCTCTTAGCAAATTGAAGACCACATTTTTCATTTCAAGGAGTTCAATTTTATGAAGTCTACACGTAAGCTAATCGTCATTCATTTTTCCAGAATAATTCGCTTTTAGTAAGGGCTTCAGCCCTAATTTTATGCAACTTAAATGCCGATTAGCTTACTCTATCGGCTTGTTTATTTGTAGAAAATTGGTCTGATGTTTCAACAAGTGCAGATACAACACTACATAAAGAGGTGCAAAATGAATTTTGGCAAAATGAAATGGCTTTGCCAGAGTGCAATGGTGATAGGAACACTATGTTTGTCAACCATAGTGAGTCTACAGTCCCCTGTTAAATCAAACAATAGCCCCAGCGCCCAAGTACCTGTAACTAGGACTAGCACACCGTTTCAGAGCAAATCTGTTATTTATGTCAACTCAGCAACTGGAGCTGATAGTGAAGTTTCTGGCAAAAGTGAAGATACCCCTTACCGTACAATCACTTACGCCCTTGACAAGGCACAGCCAGGAACTGTCATACAAATAGCCTCAGGTAGCTATACTAGCGCTAGTGGTGAAGTTTTCCCACTCGTTATTAAACCTGATGTTTCGCTTCGCGGTGATGAATCTTCTAAAGGGCTGAACACGGTAATTACTGGTGGCGGTCGCCACATAAGTCCAACTTTTGCGCGGCAAGATGTTGCAGTTCTGGTTGAAAAAGATTGCACCATTACAGGCGTCACCATCACTAATCCTAATACACGCGGCACAGCACTATGGATTGAGTATGGCAGCCCCACAATCAAAAACAACACATTTACTAATAGTAATCGGGAAGGCATTTTTATTACTGCTACAGCTGCGCCTACAATTGAAGCAAACGTTTTTACTAAGAATAGTGGTAATGGCATTTCAGTAGCACGGTCTGCCAAGGGAGAGATTCGTAACAACGTGTTTCAAGAAACTGGCTTTGGACTAGCAATCAGTGGCACTTCATCACCTTTGGTAATTGATAACCAAATAATTCAGAATCGAGTAGGTATCATTATTTCCGAGGAGGCTCGTCCGGTGATACATTACAACTTCTTTAAGAATAACCAGCAAGGTGATGTTATTATTGCTACAGGATCTCAAGCTCAACCGGAACTAGGAACAAATTAATAATCGTCAACTGTTATTGTAATCTACGATGTCTATTAATACGAATATCAAATCGCACTTCTCACAGTTTTATGAGTCTTTTCACTGATTTCTTGGTGCAAAAAGCTGATAGTTTGAAGTACATTTGCTATTGAACTAGATTTAGTCTTTAGGGTTCCTGCTAAATATCGCTTTCTTGCGTCTCTTTGTGATTAGCGATCACCATCTCACAATCATCACCTATTTCCGAAACCTTTAAGTTAAAATTTTTTATACATATTTGTTTGAGCAAAAATGTATAAAAAATTATTATTTATCTAATAACAAATATAACAAAATCTGTAACAAACAGAATAACTATGTTAAATTTACATTTACAAAAAAATATGAGGATATTTGTTATTGCCACAGTCTAGAGTGAAATATTAATATTGCGTATTAATTTTCAGTGGCAATCAAAATGATGACTTTCACTGTAAGAATGAAACTCGTTTGTGTGACTAGTTATTAGCATTGCCAGATTGGCTGGAAAATTCTGGCGTGGGCTGAGTATTCACGCCCAAAGCAAGGTTTTTTCTGTCAATTTTAATAGCAATGCTTTTGTAAAAAAGCAACAGTATGCTTTGGCGTTACGTCACTTTTATTCAGCAAAAGCTGTGGATTTAAAGGAGTGAGATATCTAAAATGAATACTCGTTGGCGCTGCTTCTTACGGCTTGGGATTGGATACTGTGGTGCGCTGGGCACAGCCATGTCGCTGATATTCGCATTCTCTACGAATTCCACTCTCGCTCAAGAACTCAAACCTATAGCTGATGATAGTCTCGGTGCTGAAAGTTCTGTGGTTACACCAATCAACACGCAAGTTGACACGATTAATGGTGGAGCAATTCGTGGAACAAACCTCTTTCACAGTTTTTCACAATTTCACATCGGTGAAGGACGAGTTGCCAACTTCACCAACCCATCTGCAATTGAGAACATTCTGAGCCGGGTAACCGGGAGTGACGCCTCCAAAATTTTTGGGAAACTCGGGGTATTAGGTAATGCCAATTTGTTTCTGATTAATCCCAATGGTATTATTTTTGGAGCAAACGCCAGTTTAGACATACGCGGTTCGTTTGTAGCGAGTACGGCGAGTAGTTTGAAATTTGCTGATGGCTTTGAGTTTAGTGCAACTGCTCCTGAAACCACACCACTGCTGACTATCAGTGTTCCCATTGGCTTGCAATATGGGGTAAATCCAGGAAGCATCCTTAATCAATCCCAGGCACGCAATAGTAATAATGATGTAACCGTTGGTTTACAAGTGCAGCCCAACAAAACCTTAGCGCTAGTGGGTGGTGATGTAAGTTTGGATGGTGGCAATTTGCAAGCTCCGGCTGCACGGGTGGAGTTAGGAGGATTGGCAGGAACGGGAACAGTTGGCTTAAATAATGTAGATGGCATGTTGAGTTTGAGCTTTCCAAATGGGGTAGAGCTTAGAGACGTGTCTCTAAGCAATAATTCCGCAGTAAATGTACGTGCCTCTGATGGTGGCAGTATCAATATTAATGCTCGTAATTTAGATATTACTGGAAGTCGTCTTTTGGCTGGTATTGGGCAGAATTTGGGAACGCCAACCACTACTGCGGGAGATATTACCCTCAATGCCACCGAGGCAATTAGAATTAATCAACAAAGTCGGATAGAAAACAATGTTCACCGTGGTGCCACTGGTAATAGTGGCAACATCAATATTACCGCCCAGTCGCTGTGGATGACTGATAATGCTGTACTCAATACCACTACTAGTGGACTCGGAGCAGCAGGAAATGTAATTATTAATACGAAAGACTTCGTTAAGTTTGATGGACAAAACACTGCTGTCCAAACAAATGTGGAAAATCAAAGCACGGGAAAGGGCGGAGACATCCGCATTACTACCCCAACGCTTGAACTAACCAATGGTGTTAATTTGTACGCCGCTACTCAGGGGCAGGGAGATGCGGGCAACGTCATCATTAATGCTGCTGGCGGACGCGTTTGGTTTGATAAGGTCAGTTCCGCCAGTACCAACGTGGAGAATAGAAGCACGGGAAAGGGCGGAGACATCCGCATTAATACCCCAACGCTTGAACTAACCAATGGAGGTCAATTGCGTGCCGATACTGAAGGAATAGGGGATGCTGGCAATGTGATTCTCAATGCTGATACCATTCACTTCGATGGCATAACTAGCAGCGAGAAAGCCAGCGGTATTTTTAGCAGAGTGCTTCCCCAGGGAAGAGGAAAAGGGGGAAATATTAGCATTACTACTGGCTCACTCTCAGTAACCAATGGCGCAGGACTGTTTGCTGATATTCGTGGAGTGGGGGATGGAGGCAGTATGATTATCGATGCCCGCGATTTCGTCTTTTTTACCAATGGTGGTAATTTGGACGCCGCTACTAGGGCGCAGGGAGATGCGGGCAACGTCATCATTAATGCTGGCGGACGCGTTTGGTTTGATGAGGTCAGTTATGCCAGTACCAACGTGGAAAGAGGAGGCACGGGAAAGGGCGGAGACATCCGCATTACTACCCCAACGCTTGAACTAACCAATGGAGGTCAATTGCGTGCCGATACTAATGGAATAGGGGATGCTGGCAATGTGATTCTCAATGCTGATACGATTCACTTCGATGGCATAACTAGCAGCGAGAAAGCCAGCGGTATTTTTAGCAGAGTGCTTCCCCAGGGAAGAGGAAAAGGGGGAAATATTAGCATTACTACTGGCTCACTCTCAGTAACCAATGGCGCAGGACTGTTTGCTGATATTCGTGGAGTGGGGGATGGAGGCAGTATGATTATCGATGCCCGCGATTTCGTCTTTTTTACCAATGGTGGTAATTTGGACGCCGCTACTAGGGCGCAGGGAGATGCGGGCAACGTCATCATTAATGCTGGCGGACGCGTTTGGTTTGATGAGGTCAGTTATGCCAGTACCAACGTGGAAAGAGGAGGCACGGGAAAGGGCGGAGACATCCGCATTACTACCCCAACGCTTGAACTAACCAATGGAGGTCAATTGCGTGCCGATACTAATGGAATAGGGGATGCTGGCAATGTGATTATCAATGCTGATACGATTCACTTCGATGGCAGAACTAGCAGTGAGAAAGCCAGCGGTATTTTTAGCCGGGTGCGTTCCGAGGGAAGAGGAAAAGGGGGAGATATTAGCATTACTACTGGCTCAGTGTCAGTAACCAATGGCGCAGGACTGTTTGCTGATATTGATGGAGTGGGGGATGGAGGCAGTATAATTATCGATGCCCGTGATTTCGTCTCCTTCGATGGGGTAGGTAGTGATGGAAGATTCACTACTGTTTTTACCCAAGTGAACGAACAAGGTCGTGGAAATGGCGCAAATGTTCGCGTTACTACAGGCTCGCTCTCACTCAGTAATCAGGCTGAATTGATTACCGGTACTGATGGAGATGGAGATGGAGGCAATGTAATTGTAAACGCCAACCAGGGCGTCTCCTTAGATAGTGGCAGTCGGATTATAACCAATGCAAATCCGGCTACCACTAGTAAGGGCGGAGATGTTTTTATTACAACTAAGGATTTCTCCCTTGCTAATGGTGCTATAGTGAATGCCGGTACCGCCAGTAGACAGAATGGAGGCAGATCTGGCGATATCACGGTTAATACCAATACTTTGCGTATATTAAATGGGGCGGAGTTAGTTGCTGGAACTGCATCTCGTCCAAACGCAGGCAACATCACAATTAATTCCAAAGTGTTAATTATTGACGCTGGTAAAATTGCGGTCAATAGTGTGGAAACTGGAGAAGCGGGCAACATAAAAATTGTCTCAGATAATTTGACCCTCAAGAATCAGGCACAGATTTCGGCAGAAACATCCAACAGTCAGGGTGGCAATATTGAGATAAATTTAAAAGACATCCTGCTACTACGTCAGAGTAGTGGAATTTCTACGAATGCTGGCACTGCACGGGCAGGTGGAGACGGCGGTAACATTACCATAAACTCCCCCTTCATCGTCGCCGTCCCCCAAGAAAATAGCGATATCACCGCCAATGCTGTCAGAGGCTCTGGAGGCAGAGTTGCTATTACAGCCTCTGGTATTTATGGCATTGAACCTCGCCCACGCCAAACTGAACAAAGTGATATTACTGCTAGTTCTGAACTTGGGGTGCAAGGCACTATAGACATCAACACGCTCAATGTAGACCCTAATCGAGGATTAGTACAACTGCCCACAAATCTGCTTGACGCCTCTGGGCAAATTTCTCAGGGTTGTACTCCCAGAAATGGACAAACCAGTAGTTTTGTTGCTACAGGACGCGGCGGACTGCCCTTAAGTCCGAGCGAACCGTTACGCTCTCGTGCAGTCATCACTCAATGGGTGACGCTGGATGAGCAGACGGGAAACCACACAGATAGGGAAGCAAAACCACTGGCATCATCTAAGCATTCTGCTAGTAGTGAAAAGCAGCCAATTGTGGAAGCTCAGGGGTGGGTTGTGGATAAGGAGGGCAATATTCACCTAGTTGCCCAACTCCCTAATGCCAGGTCATCTTTCCAAACAACCACTGCTTCTTGTCGTACTCCCAATTAAAAGCGCAGGATTTCTCGATCATACTCATCCGGCGTAGGCTCAATTTCCCACACCAAGCCCTCTCCTGGCTCCAGCACTACATCAACATAAAGCTGCGCGATCGCCTCTTTTGCAGTATCCTCATTATTAATAAAAGGTTGCAAATCCTCGGTTAAAAGTCTAAGTTTAAATCCAGCTGGAATCATTTCATTTGGATTTGCATTTTGTAACTCAAAACGCCAGATGCGGTCTTCTAAGTTACCTCTGGAAAATACGTGTAATTCGTAAGTATTCCCAGCCAAGGTCAAGCGTCGAGACAAGTAGATGCTTGATTCTTGCGGCTCCCGACTTCGCACACCACGAGGGGCTAATTGCATTGAGGTCATTCCCCAGCCAAGCTGTTGTGCTAAATAAGACACTCCTGCTTGCAACCACTCCTGAATAGACCACTGTTCTGATAACCCCTGTCGTCGCTCGTACAACCGTTGTCGCCAGCCACCATGTTCCAGTAATGCTCCCCAAAGTTCAAATGGGATTGCCACACGGGGAAAGACGACGGCAGGATTGCCTAGCCGTTGCAGTAAGTTCTCTGCTTGTGCTAAAGGCAACTTTGGTAAAGGAGTAACTGATCCACGTAAAATTTCATCTGGACAAAGTTGACGCCCAATCCACAGAACATTGATGTCTTGTATCAGGTCTTTTTCATCCAAACAGTAGGCGCGATCGCCTGCATTATACACCCCTTTTGTTTTCAATTGTTCATGGGTGGTGTACCCGTAAATTGTTACCCAACCACCATTTGGATTCACCTGCACTGCTAAGTAGTAATCAGCTACCCAACTCGGAATATCCACCCATTCCTGCGGTACGCGCAATTCTTCCAGATCTATTGCTGCTGTCGGAATTAATACGAATCGCCTTCCTTCGCAAGTGATCGCAGTCCCATTCACAAATTCCCAAAAGCTAGGCAATGCTGCCTGTGAAGTCCAAACTCTTGCAGTCTTAACTTGTTCTTCTCTCAACCAAGGTAAAAATGCATCTAGACACATTTGGTTAAGACGGGCTTGCCAGTTCGCCCCCGATGTTGAAAAAGAAGGTAATTCCCGTGTTTGAGAGGATAGTGGAATTTCCAGGGGGAGCTTGTCTGGAATGAAGGCAGATGCAGGTGAATCAAAAGTCATTGTAGAGACTCCACGGAAGACGACAGAACGGGATGGCGATAGTGAACAAGTAGCCATTCTTCTAAAGAATGGCTCATGCTGTCGATTACGTTAGATGTTAGGGAAGTATGCAGTTTTTGCTGACTCCACTGCGTCAACCCAAGTAGTAAAGTCCGTTTGAGTTTAGTTAACTGGCGAGAAACTGTGTATTGTTTTACTCCTAGCTGTTGAGCAATCTGCTGCTGGGTCAATTCTTGCTTGTAGTAGGCTTCCAGGAGCGCTTGCTCTTGGGTATCTAATTTTGTCAGTGCATTGCTTAAAACTACATTGATTTCAGTACTCAGCGCTGCTATGTTTTCTGCTTCTTCTTGGGCGATAATTTCATTTAATAGCGATTCTTGAAAATTTACCGTCAGACGGTCGAGCAATTCTCCCGTCTCTTGTCCTGGTATAGAAGTATCAATTGAAACTGAGGTTGGATATTGAAAGGAACGCACGGCTTTAGCACAGGCAAGTAGCCAGCTTTCCAAACTTTCAGGAGTACAAACAGGACTAGGACAACTCAATTGGCTCAACCGTTCAGTGTTGTAAAGCTGCGTGATCGCCTGCAATGTCGCATTATCCGGTTTCACCAGTTTGTGAGCAGTTGCAGCATCAGTGGGTGCATAGAGTTGCAGGAAACACCTCCAGGCTAGAACATAACGGGCAATAGTTTCTGAGTTATACCCTGCTTGTCGCAGAGACTCCATCAGTCGCTTTTGACTGAGTTTGTGCAGCAATCCCCAGTCGGTACACATATCGACTTCTTGACGCTTGCGTAATACATCTTTTATGAGATTGCTAAAGGCATATTCAGCATAAATTTTCAAATTTGAACTCAACTGTGGGTTGAAGCCTCTGAGAACTTTGTCTATACGAGCGATCGCTGTTTGGAAAAAGTCTGCAACAGAATGTTCACCCGGCGCATTCATTTTTATTTTTCTAGCAACCCAGTAGCAGACTTCCTGCAAATATGCTGCAATGTGTGCGGCGGCGAGTGGATTTGCTTGATTTTGCCAGATGCGATGCCAGTAAATTGTCCAAAAGGTTTCGGACTCCTCCCCAGAAGACCGTTCTACACAATTGTGCATACTGCGCCTCAATTTGGGATCACTAACCCAACGGCTGAAAGCATCTCCATCAAATTGGACAAACGTGGAAAAAATTTCAACAATACCCTGCCTTGAGTGCATAAACTTTTTATTTTGCAGAAATAGCGACTAAGTAAGCGGACATAATTAAACGTAGAATTTGTTAGGCGCAGCCGCAGGGCATCAATTCTTTGAGCAGCATGAGTTAACGATAGCGTCACTCATCCTACTACGATGGTTCATTTTAATTCCACAAACCTACTTAATAGACATATTTGTTACTTTACTTTATTAGAGGAAAATTGTTTCTATACTTATTATGAAAAAACCACGAAAACTAGAATACTACACTTAGGAGTACTTTTGAGTCAGAGTATAAATGCCATCTGTAAGACAAATGGGGGGCATTGCTCAATCAAAAGTATGATTTAGGTGTTTACAGAAATAGAACAATATTTCCATTTTCCACCAAGGCATCAATTCGTCCTGGTTATTCGGAGTACTGTTCGTTTCAAAAGCAAAGTAATCTAACAATTTCAGTCCCTATGATTGAAATTGCATAAAAAATGAAGATACTCGTATATAGAGACTGTAAGTGGTAATACACTGACTTTCTATTAAGTATAAATTGCAGAGTTTTATGCTTAGTATCTACATTGACTTTTAGCTTAGTTACACACATTAGAAAAATAATTTCTCTATTGAAGCGAAGAAATTACAGTGACTAAATTGGTGGTTTTGAAATTTGGAAAAGGGAGTTTTGAGGCTGGGTTTGAGGTAACACTCCAGATTGGTGAGGACAACAGCCGCCCTCACAGTGAAGTCACAGGTGAACTTCCGCCAAACATAGAATTGCCACTAGAGTTTAATCGTTGGCAAGCAATTTACCGTAGCCTCGATTTTCCCACTCGTCCCATTGGGCTACCAAAACCAAAGATGCAAATTGCGACTGTGGAGGAGTGTTTCCAAGCAGCTCAAGACCTACGCGATCGCCTTAACTGTTGGCTCGAATCAGAATCCTTTCGCCCCATCCGCGAGAAATGGCTGGAAAAACTTCTGACATCTGACAAAATTCGCGTGATTTTGCAGACTCAAGACTGTCAACTTCAGAAGCTCCCTTGGCATCTTTGGGAGCTCATGGAGCGCTACCCAAATGCAGAAATTGCCCTCAGTGCTCCTAGTTATGAACAGGTTAGTCTTCCTTCTATACCGACTGGAACTGTGAAAATTTTGGCACTATTAGGCGACTCTAATGGGATAGATATATTAGCAGACCGTGCGCTCCTAGAGCAACTGCCTGACGCAAAAATTGACTTTCTGGTGGAACCAGCTCGTGAAGACTTAACAGATAACCTCTGGCAGCAAAATTGGGACATTCTTTTTTTTGCAGGACATAGTTCAACTCAAGGTTCAGGGGAAACAGGTCAGATTTACATTAACCAAACTGAGAGTTTGACAATTAGTCAGTTAAAGTATGCTTTGAAGCAGGCAGTAGAGCGCGGCTTAAAGTTGGCAATTTTCAATTCCTGTGATGGCTTAGGACTGGCACGAGAATTTGCTCCTTTGCAGATTCCACAGCTGATTGTCATGCGCGAACCTGTACCAGATCGTGTAGCACAGACATTTCTCAAACATTTCTTAGAGGCATACTCTGGGGGCAAATCGCTTTATCTGGCAGTTCGTGAGGCAAGGGAACGGCTGCAAGGGCTGGAGGGGCAATTTCCCTGTGCAACTTGGCTACCTGTGATTTACCAGAATCTGGCGGAGGTTCCACCTAGTTGGCGGAAGTTGATGGGGCGAGGGGCAGAGAGCCAGAGAGCCAGAGAGCCACAGAGGGAAAGTTTAAGTTTATACAAAAAAAACGAAGCCAAGAACTCAAAACTTCATCCTCTTCGCATCATCGGCGCGAGTCTAGCAATCACTGGTTTAGTCATGGGTGTGCGATATGCGGGAATGTTTCAATCATTGGAGTTACAAGCATTTGATCAACTGCTGCAACTACGCCCAAACGAGCAGCCTGATTCTCGCTTGTTAGTTGTGACGATTACTGAAGAAGATGTGCAATCACAGTTCCAGAAGGAAGGACGAAATTCCCTCTCAGATGAATCGCTGTTGAAATTGTTGGAGAAATTGCAGGCAGATCAACCGCAAGCGATCGGATTGGATATCTACCGTGATTATGCCGTAAGGCAAGACTTACCAGTCCTAGCAAGGCAGATGCTGCATAGCGATCGTTTGATTGCAGTCTGTCGAGTGAGCGATCCGCAGTCCAGCCAAGTTGGCATCAAACCCCCACCTGAAATACCGCAAGAACGTTTGGGCTTTAGTGATGTGGCAATTGATTCCGATAGCATTGTCCGTCGCCATCTGCTAGCATTGGCACCTCCACCTTCTTCACCCTGCAAAGCATCATACGCCTTCAGCGTACAATTAGCACTGCGATATTTGGCTGCTCAAAATATTTCCCTGGAATTTATGACTGATGGTGGTTGGAAATTGGGCAAGACCACTTTTAAACCCATAGAAGCCCATATCAGTGGATACCAAGGTATTGATGCTTCAGGACACCAAATTTTGTTGAATTACCGCTCCCATCGTTCGCCACAGAAATTTGTACCGCAGGTGACGCTATCAGAGGTACTTGCAGGTAAAGTTGACTCTAGTGCAGTCAAAGACCGAATTGTTCTCATTGGTACAGTAGCTGAAAGCTTCCAAGACTACTCATCCACACCCTACTGGACAAATGAAGGTGGGATACAGAAAATACCAGGTGTCATACTGCAAGCACAAATGATTAGTCAATTGCTCAGTGCGGCGCTAGATGGACGACCGCTGCTATGGGCTTGGTCTGTGTGGCAGGAAACAGTCTGGGTTTGGGGATGGTCGTTAACAGGTAGTTTATTCGCTTGTTATATCCGACGACCGCTCTATTTAGGGATTGCGACTGGAGTTGCGATCACCAGCCTTTATGGAGTGTGCCTTGTTATTTTAATTCAGTCGGGCGGTTGGATTCCACTTGTTCCTTCTGCCATCGCCCTAATTGGTGGTAGTAGTATCATTGCCGTTTACCTCAGAAAGGAATTACTACCCTCCGCGAAAACTGATTATTTAAATACAAATTTTAATAACACTTAAGAGATATGAAATTATTTCTTCAGCGACTAGCTTCAATAACTGCTTTTACCCTAGTTCTCATTAGCTGCCTGAGCGGTTCGTTGGCGCTACAAGCAAAACCTGTCACGAATGGCTCCACGCCAATTCGCTTCAACCCACCCCCTCCACCACCTAATCGCGGCGCACCTGGGAAGCGAGGGGAAGGAGCCTCACGGGGAGATTGTGCTGCGCTTAATTTACCTTTAACCGCTCTGGTGCCAAGGTATGAACAGCGCTTGAGCAACAACCAAGAGGAAGCAAACACAATAACCCAGGTGTGGGGTTTAACCAGTGTAGAACAGCCCAGCTTTTGGTTCTATGTTCCCTATAACCAATCTGACCTTGAGGCGATCGAGTTCGTTTTGCAAACCGATAAAAACAAAACAATTTACCGCACACCTGTCTCAATACCGCCAGCACCTGGAATTGTCCGCGTGCAACTACAAAACACCACGATTCCTCTGGAGGTAAACAAGCCGTATCACTGGTTCTTTAAAGTCACAGTTGCATGTAACCCCAAGCAACCAGCACTTTCGACATTGGACTATGTGGAAGGCTGGGTGCAACGGGTAAATTTGAATACAGCACTACGCAATCAGCTAAAACAACTCTCCCCACAACAACAAGCAACAATTTACGCAGAGAAAGGCATTTGGTATGATGCCCTAACAACCTTAGCAGAACTCCGCCTTGCAAGTCCCCAAGATTCAGCACTGAGTGAAGATTGGAAGAGTTTACTGAAAGTGGTTGGGCTAGAAAAAGTGGCTGCACAACCTCTTGTTCAGTCAACAAGATAAAACTAGCCTTGGGCATGAAACTATATTTTTCTGCGGTTATGTGGGGGAACCATCAATTAAAACTCCACAGAAGAAACAAAAAAATAAAGAATTAACACCTGAACAAAAACAATTAAATAAAGAGCTATCATCTGAAAGAATATTTGTTGAACATATAATTCGTTTCGTGAAAATCTTCACTCTTAGCCCAAGAAAGATTTCGATTGAATCCTCATAAATATGAACAAATCATTCTCACAATTTGTGGACTTGTAAGGTTAAGAACTGGAGCGTTAGTCTTATAAGTTTAAAGTTATCTGTTTAACGGGATTAAAATTAGATACATATAAACCTATATTTTTCCCTGTTCTCAACAAAAAACATCTCAAAATACTATTATGACGTTAAACTGGCGTTCTTTTACAATTCTGCGTTCGCCTGCTTAAAGTTAGTTTCAGACTGGGTTTGCCTGTTTTCGGAGATGTCTAATAAATACCCCGTCAGCATCTAGAATTATCCAACAATTTAATCAAGCTGGTTGTACAGCAGCGTTACCCAAGTAATCTTACAGGTGAATGTTGCACAATTATTTACACTTACCCCGTCCGCTATAAGGTACATCCAACAAATCAACCGCCCGTTTCTTCGCCGCTTCCCCACGCCTATCATACTTACTCGTAGTGTTTGGCGACGCATGACCTGCAAGGTGAGCTACAGTGACAATATCCGCCCCTGCATCTAATAAATTACCAATAAAAGTTCTTCTAAAATCGTGCGGCGTAAACCCCTCCACACCCGCGCGTTCCCCACGCCGTTGCAAAGCTCGCAACACCCCTTGCTCGCTCATGCGTCTTGGTATAATTTTATGTCCCTTATCCAATGGATAAAACAACGCTCCCGCCTCTTTCCCCCTGATAACCAACCAATCTTGCACAGCCCGTACACTAGCTAATGGTAAGTATACAATTCGCTCCGAACGCCCCTTAGCTTCGCGGATAGTCAGTGATCGACTGCGCGGCTTAAAATCGGTCAAATCAAGGTGCGCGATTTCACTACGGCGCAACCCAACCGTCAAAACCCCCAGCAGCGCCGCATCCCTCGCCCCCAAATTTGAGTTATCCCGTATACAATCATCCCATAATGCAGTAATTTCCTCCGGATCAAGGGATCGCCCCTTCAGCAAACTCTTCCCCCGCACAGATTCAATATCAGTCGCTCGTCCATACTCATCCGTAGACATCAATCCCAACCGCCATGCCTCCTTCAAAGTTCGCCGCAACGCACATAACATCTTGTTCGCCATTGCCGGACTGTATTTTTCCATTAACACCGACCTAACCGCAGCCGTGTGTTGGTATCTTAGTTTCGACCAATCAATAGTTGTTGCATCGCAAGCATCGTTAGTGAGGAGTTTCGCTATATTATTGAGAGCTTCGCGCATCGTGCGTCGGGACCCAGAGCCGAGACTCGCCAGATACACCTGTGCTGGGTGCTTCGTTAGAGGCAGCGGCTCAAATAACGCCAGCGACTCCGGGTTGAAATTAAAATTGGCGATCTGGTGGTGGATGTTCACCTTCTTCAAGTTTTGAGGTTTTAAAACATATCGTCTGCTAAATCCAGCTTAATTCACTCTTCATTCGAGTCGAGGATTTTTTACTACACACCACACCCGTTTTCGGTTGCGAGAAGACCTTTTCTCTCCACCCATTTGGGGTGAAAGTCGCTTCACGCTGAAATTTTGGAAAGAAGAAGTGAAATCGGCACTTGCCTCCACGAGATAGTTTATAAGCAGGCAACTTAAAATAAACAAGTGGTATCGGTTAGGCTGCTTTCACTCCACTTATATGATCTGAGTAAATCTTTGCACAACCCGCTTGCTGCAAGGCATCCATCAACTCTCGGTTATACCCCAATCAACTCTAGTAACGCCTCTGTCGATATCTTGCCACTGATATCAGTACCTTCCAGCAGACTGTCTGCCAAATCTCGCTTGTGCTGATGCAAGTCCACAATCTTATCTTCAATAGTATCTTTCGCTACTAGGCGATAGATAGTCACCGGGCGTTGTTGACCAATGCGATGGGCACGGTCTGAGGCTTGGTCTTCTACGGCGGGATTCCACCAGGGGTCCATGTGAATGACGTAATCAGCGGCAGTAAGATTGAGACCAGTACCGCCCGCCTTCAGGCTAATCAAAAACACATCTCCTGACCCAGCCTGGAAAGCATCCACCCGTTTTTTACGCTCTGGAGCGGGGGTACTGCCGTCTAAGTATTGATAACTAATACCTTGTTTATCCAGATAATCGCGGATGATGTGCAAATGGTCAACAAACTGACTAAACACCAAAGCCTTATGCCGATTCTCCAGTAAATTCCCCAGCACCTCAGCAAAAAGTTGTAATTTCGAGCTGGATAGTTCAGTGTCAGGCATCACCAGACTAGGATTACAACAAGCGCGGCGGAGTCTCATAATTTCTGCCAGCACTTGCAGATGTTTGTGGCCAGCAGTTGCCTCACTTTCCGTCAGTTTAGATATTGCCTCACGGCGCAACGCTTCATAGAAAGCCATTTCCTCCCGACTCAACTCCACATGTAACAGAATTTCGGTACGATTCGGCAATTCTTCCAGCACCTGATTTTTCAGGCGACGCAACAGAAATGGTTGAATGAGTTTTTTCAGTTTGTTGCGTGCAAGTTTATCTTGAAATTTCTCAATGGGGATAGCAAAGCGTTGATTGAAGCTTTCAAAGGAACCCAGTAACCCAGGATTAATAAAGCGGAACAAATTCCACAGTTCGCCGAGGTGGTTCTCAATCGGAGTCCCGGTGGTAATCAGTTTGAAACTACCTTTGAGGTTCATTGCAGCCTGAGAACGTTTGGTAGTCATATTTTTGATTGCCTGGGCTTCATCCAGCACAATCGTTTGCCACTGCACCATAGAGAGCATTTGGGATACTTCTTCCTGTTGCAAAAGACCGTAGCTGCACACCAACATATCAAATGGTTGCAAGTTGTTGAGTAATTGCTGGCGACTCGCCGTAGGCGACGCTTCGCGAACGCTCCCACCAAATTGCACGATATTAAGAGTAGGGGCAAATCTCTGCGCCTCACTCACCCAATTCATACACACCGAAGTGGGGGCAACAATCAGGGTTGGCCCTGATTGAGCGTTTCTGAGGATAACAGCCAATGTCTGCACGGTCTTACCGAGTCCCATTTGGTCTGCCAAGCAGGCTCCCACACCCCAGTGTGCCAGACGCGCCAGCCAACTGAACCCTTCCATTTGGTAGTCGCGCAGGGAAGCTTGGAACGTAGAGGGGAGTTTTGGTTGGAGGCTTTGCACTTCCTTGAGACGCTCGATGTGTGCCTTCCAGTGTTTGTCTGCTTTCACCTTGCCCACGGAGTCTACGAAATCCTCTAAGCCTAATGTTGCCAAGGGGTGAAAGCGTATACCTTTACTATGTTTTTCTGAAAACGCCCGCAATTCATCAAGACGTTTGCGAAACGCTTGGGTTAAAGCCAGGAATTGACCGTCACCAAGGGGGATAAAACGACTTGGGGTTTTATCCAATAGTTCTAGTAGTTGCTGCATATCCAGCACTAGGTCTTTATCCAGTTTCAATTCGCCAGTGGCAGCAAACCAGTCCTGCTGGCGTTGAATAGTCATCTGAAAATCTTTGAGGTCAGCTTGGTGCTTGACACGCAGTTTTTCTCCTTCCGGCCATTCCAGTACTACAGTGTCCAAGAGTGCTTGGAGTTGTAGCAGCAGTTCCAAACAGTCTTCTGGATCTTCTATGAGCCATTCACCATCTTGTTCTTCAGCACGAGTCAAGGTGGGACAGGCTTTTATGGCGGCATTAGCAAGTTGCTTTTCTTCATGCAGATTACGTCTGGTTTGCAGCCGCTTACCATCTATCTCTGCAATCACAGTCTCACCCCCTGTACCAGGGCGGTAGTAGGGGCCACCTTGGGCAAAGGGACGAGATAGCAGGGATACTTTCAATCCGGCATTGGCAGGCAACAGGTGAATGTGGGGTATAGTCTGGGCTGGTACAACTTCTGCTCCCTCCATTCCACCACCGATGTCAGAATGCACGGTGACGATTCCAGAGACAGCATTGATGGCGGCTAAGACTTGCTTTTCGGCAGTAGCGGGGACTAAAAGCCGATTTTCTTTACCGATAATCTCGGCAATGCGTCGGTGTTCGGCACTAATTTCAATCACTTTGATGCGGGTTGGGGTTTCCTTGACAGTGAGGATATTCTGTGATGCCTCTAGTTTGGGAGAAAATTCTAAAGTTAAGCGATCTCGTCTGCCTTTTTTGACAATTAGTTCCGGTTCTCCCTTGACAATTTCCACGCGGGTGGTTGGTGCATCTTCCCAAAATACCAAGGGGTGTCCAATTAATGCAGAGATTGCCTTAGCGCTGAAAGTATACTCAGTTTTGCCGTGATATCCGTAGTCGTAAGAAGTAAATGTTTCAATGCAGCCACATACCCGGATATCCTGGGGCGTGAGATAATCAAACTCACCCAGGTTCCCGCTTAAACGCTTGATGGCTATCGGGCGACCTTTACTCCACTCGCCTTTGGCGTTAACCTTTTGTTCGCGGGGTTGTAAGACACATTTGCTGGGGTAGAAAGTAATAAACCATGCCAAGCGCAGTTCTGCTTCAGCTTTTACAGCTGCTTGGGGTTCCTTCTGGAGATTTGCCAGTGCGTTTAAGCACATCTCCCAAGGTTCTTGTGGCTGCATCACGTCAATAATGCTGTCTATACCGATATCTTCGCCCAGGATTTCTGCCTGGGTTTCATAGCTACTGTTCGGTTTGAGTCGGGATAATAGTTCTGCACTCTCCATCGCCAGCCAGTGATAACCAGATGCCACAGCTTGCTGGTAGAATTCCTCTAACAATCTGGGCAGGTGCTTTTTGGCTCTGTCGGCATCTACCCAGTAATGGCACAGAGCGAAAAACAGGGTTTCTAGGCTGTTATGTTCTTCAGGGAATAAGATACGGTTGCTGAGGATGAATTCTTTTTGCGCGATGTCGCCTAATTGGACTTGCAGCAAGATTTTCAACTGTGCATAAATCGACCTCAGCCAATGGTCTGACTGACGTGCAAGCAGACTGGTGTAATCAAGTGCTTCTTGGAGACTATCCCGCGAACCATCTTTTAACAGTGCTAAGATAAAAAACAAGCCGCCCATAGTGCTAAAATACACCTGACGCTTGCCTGTGGCTTTCTTGAGGGATTTGATCCCAGCAGTGTAATCAGCGATCGCTTGCTGATTATCGCCACGTAAAAAATTCAACCAACCCTTGTATACGGCGGCTTCCGCTCGATAATCGTCGGATATGCACTCCAAACTCTCTTCTGCTTCTTGTATACAACCTCGTAGCAGCAGTTGTTCTGTCAAAATTAGGTGCAAGTAATCTGAGGAATGTCCAGCGACTGTAGCGCATTCTTCTTGAAGTAGGGCAAAGGCTTCATCGGCGGGAGAACATAAGAGCGCTGCATTGATGAGGATGATAGATATGCAGTTGTCATACAATTCTTGTGGCAGGGTGCGAAACCAATCTGCATCGAATGGGTTAGTGCAAATCTCCTCGAAGATATTTTCTAGAGATATCTTATCTTTGTTGTAGCGATTGTATTTGTTATATTCTTCAACTTGTTTTTGAATAAAACTGAGATTATGGCTGTAAAAGCCAATACGGACTTCTCTGATAAATTGGCTTTCTCTTGTGAAATACAGTGGCCCATCTTGCCAACGAGCTTTTACTCCTAACTTATCATGCACGGTTTTTGCCATGACTTCAAAACATCCGGCTTTCACTGCCGAGCGAGTAGCAATCTCTACCAGTAACGGATGGCACTGAGGCCCCTGTCCTTGTTCTTGAACCAGCAAGCCTGCTGCTAGCAATCCATCAATATAGGGCTTTAATGTAGCGTTAGTGAAAGGCTTGTAATTTTGATCGCGTGCACCGATGTAATTCAAACAGTCTAAGAACGAAGTTCTGTTGATCGGTTCGTAAATTACCGAGAACAATTGAACAATCTTTTCTTCTAGTGGTGGTAGCTGACGGTACGTTTGGGCGAGTTGCGTTTGTAGTTTTTGGTTATCAGCCTCAGAATCGGTCATGGTAATCATCGGGCGCGTTACATCCACTCATGATAAATTTTTGTACCGTTAGGGTATTTTACATCCATAACGTACCAGTTGTTCTTAGGCGAACGCAAAACGATATCCGCATCACCCCACTTTTTGAGCTAGACATTTTAGGGAAAACCGTACCCAATAAATTCGTATTGTTACTACCTTTTATTCAGTCAAAATTTAGGTGCGGTAATCCTGAATTTAAGAAGTGCGATTAACCGTATTTCCAGTTTTTCGAGCACGTACAATTTTTGCTAAATGTTACGTTCTCTCCTTTTTCAACAGTCACGTTGCCAATAACGTTATTGGCAGCTGAAAATGCATGAAGTAATTTGATGGCGATAATTGCCAATAACGTTATTGGCAGATGAAAATGCATGAAGTGATTTGATGGGGTGGTCAAGGGACGGACACATGGTGGACTACACATGGTGGACTAAAAGAATTACGAACTCACGGAAGGAATGAAATTTTCTGGGGAGAGCCTTCTTCCATAACCGCATCCTTCTTCTAGGCTCCACTCCTCTTGATTTTAAGAGGTTCCAACTTCAAGGGAAGCGATGCCTGGCGTTGTGCGTCGGCTTCACTTCTCAATCGCGGAGACGCTGCGGCGAGTCGGGACCGCGAGCCTAATGGGGACAGGCTTCTCCTTCGGAGACGCAAGCGCGAACATCAAAAATAATCGTGGGTAATTGCGGAACGACATTACAAGCCTGTCCCCATTTGTCGTGGGTTTTTGCAAGGCTCTCCTGGACGCTTTTTGATCTGCCAACGGCGGTACTATAAGAGACCATCGCCTGCAATTGTTCCCATCCAACAACCCATTAAAGCTCCATTCCCCCACCACCAATAGATTTCTGTTTCTGTTGCGCTTGTCTATTCATCTGCTCTCGAACTTGCTGTTGACTAATTCGTAGCTGTTCATTCCAAGTTTCACCCAGTTGGGGATTAACTCTGGTTGCTTCAGGCAGTTGTTCCATCACTTGTTGAGCTAGCTTTTCCCCCGACTCACCAGCACTAGAAGCTACAAAGATTTCACCGCCACGCGACATCAAGGAGTGCATTAGCTCCATTGGCAGAGCATCAGTTCCATTTGTTGCCAAATAAAGAGTGGGGATTTTAGGATTGGGGTACAACGAAGCTATTGACAAAACCTCAATAGGAGACTCTACTAGGGCAATTCTTTGCACGTCTCCCTGACCTAGCCCCACCCCAAACCAGCCTTCGTCTCGACTTGAACCGAGTGCTAACCCATTAAAACCACTTCCCTTTAGACTGGCTCCCGTGACACTACCGCGCCTAAGTTGTCCATCAGTGCAGTCCATCGCTTGTTGCAAGAATACAGCATTTCCTTGGGCATCAGCATAGATGCGCCCTACAGAGTGCGTCTTGTCCACCAAGTCTTCTCTCAATCCCTTCGTCTCGACTAGGTAGTGTCTCACCCCCAACCACTTATCTTCATCTGGTAGTGGTGGTTCAAATTGTGGAACGGTGTAGGTAGCAATAATATCAGCCGCTTGTCGTTGGGACTTAGCTGTGGTGGCAGCGATCGCTTTTGTCTCCCCAAATCTATCAGCTAACCAAGCAACGCTTGAGGGGTAGTCATAGTCCATAACGTGCTGCACCAGTTCTATCGCACCCTCACCATCGGTTTGTGTCCCAGAGTCGGAGAACTTAGTTCCGTTTATTTCCAGTGTAATACCCGCACCAATCCAGCGATTCTCCAAATCATTATTGCCTGACAACCCAAGTTCATAAGCCACATCTTCTAAAGGGATGTCTTGCAGCTGTTCCTCAAATGAAGCCAGTTGCTTCTTTAACTTACGGATTTGTAATTGCAACCGCTGGTTTTGTTGCCTCAATCGGTCAGCTGACGCTTGTGCTGCTTTAGCAGTGGCTTCCATCTCCCTACGCTGACGTTCGGCTCTATCTCTATCTCTGGCTTTGTCGAGCAGCACGTCCATATCCAACGTATGGTCAGAGTTGATGTTGCTGTAATATTGCTGGATGTCGATGTGTGTAGCCTTACTGCCCCGTATCCCCCGTTCTAAACCGAGTGGCTGCATCGCATCGGCATAATCATCTTGCCATTTCCTCAAAATTTTGGGAGAGCCAAAGATGCCATTACAGTTGAGTTTGCCTTTTTCATCAATGGGAACCAAGTGAGCCTGAATATGGGGAGTGGCTTCATCAAGGTGCAGGACTGCCGACACAATGCGATCGCCAAATCGCTCACTCAACCACTGATCGTTCAGCTTCACCCAAGCTTCTAGTCTGTCATCCTCATACACCCCTGCTTTCGCCATATTGTCGTGACGAAAATATTCTGGAGAGGCAGCCAGTAACATATCTACACAAAGCACTGCATTCTTGCGAATCGTTTGCTCGCCGATGCGTAAGCGCACAGCCTGTACTAAATCCTGTTTAGGATTGCCAATCAGCCAGATATTTTCTTGATTGGGGTCAGCATTAGGTGTTTCTCTGGTACGCTGGGCGTGACTGGCACTTAATGCAATTTGTCCCCAAGTTTTTTGTTTTTCAATGCGGAAGATTGCGTAAGCCATCGGCTTGTCCTTTATCAATCTCTCCTGTTTAATTGTGCTTTGGAGGAGTGTAAAAGCTGAATGATTTTACAAATTCCGTAGTAAGTATTTATTATATTTTAGGTGGAGATGGTGGAATTGTGCGAATCGTTGGCTAGAAACTAAGACCCTTGTGGGTCTGGAGGATTAGCCGCAAGGTACCGAACCTTGATAACTGAATGACCATGTAGGTGAGAGTTATTATCCTAGAACCCTCA